>JADMIO013033057.1_pt1 | contig 119901 bp, 120 predicted proteins | sample 8958161 | NCBI WGS metagenome assembly JADMIO01 (sample SAMN16585339, study PRJNA669376) | soil metagenome | isolation source: Crop rotation soil | place: USA: Cullars Rotation, Alabama | collected 2011 | reverse complement strand
ATCAGACCGACGATACGAGTGGGACCGTGGTCCCAGACTAATAATCAGACCGACGATACGAGTGGGACCGTGGTCCCAGTCTGATTATCAGACCGACGATACAAGTGGAACAGTTATGCCCGGGAATTCCTGCAGGATCGATCCGCTCGAGAAGCTTTCTAGTGGTACCAACCCAGGCAGGTAGCACAGTGCGCGCCCACTGCCTTACGGATAGCACGACGCATCTTCGCCGCAGCGTTGTTCCCACGGGCGATAGCAGCACGCCGCTTCGCATGGCTCTTCACACTGCGCTGTGCCTGATAGGTGGCGTGGTGCTGAGCACAGCGCCCACCATGAGTAGCCCAGTCCCTACAGTCGAGACACCGGGTACGCATAGGGCACCCCCCCCCCCCTTCCGGGGACACCCCCCTATCCGTCGACACCCCCCTACCTACTCACGTGAGTAGGCTGGGCGCGGCAGCGCTAGAAGCGACCGCCCGTCATGAAGTGGGCAGTGAGCCAACCCATGAAGGCCAGTAGCGCAAAGCGTCGAGCACGCACCCAACCCGAAGGCTTGCCTGTACTGCCGCTTTGCGTGGCGAACCATGACCAGACGTGTTCGCTCAGCGTGTCGCCCGGCTTCTTATTGAAGAGCGCTCGACCCTCAATGACGCCGAACGCGGCAAGCCATGCGAGCCAAGCGATTGTGTATCCGCTCATTGAGCCCCCCGACGGATTCGAACCGCCGACCCCCTGATTACGAAACAGGCGCTCTAACCGAACTGAGCTAGGGAGGCAACGCCGGTCGCTCAACCCTGGGAGAGATCAGGGGAGTGACCGGCCTGAGTGGGTAGCGCTCGACGCCGTTCCTTAGCGGTGCTTGATGCGTGGCGCGTAAACCCCTCTACCTATATGAAGGTTGTCGGCAACCTGATTCGGGGTCACAGCGAAGGGCGCCCGGGTGACGCTGTGATGAAGTGGCGTGAAGTCTGGATTACCCAATGAGAAGTCATTAGGAATGTGTGTTTCGAGTCATTCCGTCACAGCATCACTTCCCCCAGGTCAACGGCTCGCCCCGCTGTGCTGTGGTGACGGAGTCACTGTTACTTAGGCTAACTAACTAAACCGAGACAAGAGAAATGGGCCGACCGGGGGACCGGCCGACCCTTCCCGCTGCCCCAGGAAGCCCGCTGTGCGCCCGTCTCAGCGCCTAACAGGCTTCCCGGGTGTCTCGCTACGCCGCTACGTCTTCCGTGCCGTCCTGGGCGTCGTCTTCGTCGTCGTCGGTCGGCGGCTTCGCCCACGTGATCGAAGCGCGCTTCTCGATGGGCGTTCCCTGCCCCCTGCCCGTAGTCGACTTCGTGACAACGATCTTGTCTACGAAGAGCCCGACGAACACGCGCTTGTCGTCTACTGACGCGCGCCCCCACCACGACTTAGGGCCGGTCGGGTCAGCGTCGGCGTCTTCGGGGAACCATTGGTCAAGGGGAAGCTTCGGGGCTTCGGCGGCTTCAAGTTCGGCAAGCCGCTCTTCCGCCCCTTGCTGCCGGAGCGTCAGCGCTGCCTGTTGCTTCCGGAAGTGCTTCCTGCCAACGGGTCCGTCGTACGCGCCTGCCGCGCGGTCTTCGTACAGCTCTTCAAGGGCGTTCAGGGCGTCGGCGCGCTCCGCAACAAGGTTCGCCCGTTCGCCGCTCTTCTCAGGCGCCTCAGTGAGCTTGCCGAAGCGTCGGGCGGCTTCCCACAGAAGCGCCAACGTCTCTTCGTCGCCTTCGGCGTGCCTGATCTTGTTGAAGATGCGTTCCGCAACGAACTTGTCGAGTGCCGCCATGCTGACGTTGCACGTGCCTTCGTGCTGCCCAGGTGCGGACGGGTCGACCACCTTCCGGCGACGGCAGCGGTAAGAGTCCTTGATCGATTCTTCCCCGCGCTTCGAAGTCATGACGGCGCCACACTCGCAGTACAGCTTGTCCATGGCGGACAGAATGGCTTGCCCCCGGGAAAGCCCCTTGCCGCGCCCCCTGCCGTCCAACCACGCCTGAAGCTCATACCACTCAGCGGGCTCGATGATCGGTCCGCAATCAAGCTCGACCGGCCGGAGCGTGATCGGGTCGCGCTGAATGCGGTAACCCTCAATCTTCGTGGTCGGCGTGCCGTCCGGCTTCTTCTTGTAGATCACCTCAGCGGCGAAGCCCGCAATACGCGGGTCCCGAAGGATTCGCATAACGGTTGCCGGGTCCCAGGCGCTTGAAGCGGTCTTCTTCCCAATCGTCTCGCCCCGGGTCGGCACGGCGTCAGCGTCCATGCGCTTACAAAGCCCCGTGATGCTGCCCGGGTGAATGGCGGCTTGACTGCCCGGCTTGAAGGGAAGGTGTTTGTGCGTCTTGATCTCACGCCACCACCACCGGATTACGTCGGGCTCGAACTCGAAGGGTCCGGTAAGGGGAGTGGTCGAGTGCGCAAGCTTGTTGATGACGACATTGACCATTCGGCCGTTGCGCGTGATCTCCTTCGTCTCCGAAACAAGCTCGAAGCCGTAAGGCGCCTTCCCGCCGACGTACCCGCCCAATTCGCGCTGAAGGTTCTTCGTGTCGAGAATCTTCGCCGACTTCAGCGAAGATTCTTTGTGCGACGCGTCGAGCCGCATAATCAGGTGAATCAGGTCCATGACGTTTCCCTGCCGGAAGACGCCTTCCTGAGTGGAAACAATCGTCACGCCCAGGGCGAGCAATTCCGAGACAATCGGAATCGCGTCCATGACCTTCAGGCGCGAGAAGCGCGACACGTCATAGACAATGATCATGTTGAGCCGCCCGGCGCGGCATTCGTTCAGGATGCGTTCGAACTCCGGGCGCTCCGCCGTCCCGAACGCCGACGTGCCCGGCGCTTCGCTGAAATGCCCGACGAACCTGAACCGGCCCCCGTCGCGCTCGACTTCGCGCTGAAGGTCGGCCGCCTTGTCTTCGTTGGCGCTACGCTGTGTCGCTGGGCTTGCTGCGCTCGAATTCTCGCGCTCGCGCGACTGACGGTCGTAAGCACCCGCGTACGTGTCCACCCCGGTCACAACCCCTTGTGTCATGTCGGCGACCCTACGCCCCCAACTGAGAGAACTCAAAGGTTACCCCAGTTGGGGCACTACTCCCGAAAACCGCTTCTGACCTGGGAAAACGTGAAGCCCCGGGGCATCCGCTGAGGGTTGCCGCCGGGGCTTCGGTGTGTCCGTCAGTACGGGCCATAGAGGGGCGTCGTGTAACCCACCCAGGGCGATTGCTCCGGCACGGGGAAGCCGCGCCACGCCTTCGGGACGTCGCGGTGAGTTCAGGCTTTTTCATATCTCATTGCCCCCGGACGAGCGTCTGCTCCGCCATTCGCCGTCCGCCGTGCCAATCGGATCAGCCGTCCAAATGCGGGATTTTCGTTAGTCGGAGGCCAAACGGCATTGAGCGTCAGCATATCATCAGCGAGCTGAAGAAAGACAATCCCCGATCCGCTCCACGTGTTGCCCCAGCAATCAGCGCGACCTTGCCCCTCCAACGTCATCTCGTTCTCCGCTCATGAGCTCAGCCACTGGCGAGCGGCATCGCATTCTTCGCATCCCGCCTCTGGCGGATGCAGGAAGATCAACGGATCTCGGCCCAGTTGACCCAGGGCTGTCGCCACAATGTCGCGGGAGCGGATCAACCGAGCAAAGGCATGACCGACTGGACCTTCCTTCTGAAGGCTCTTCTCCTTGAGCCACCTGTCCGCCAAGGCAAAGCGCTCACAGCAGTGGTCATTCTCGAGATAATCGACGCGTACCAACTTGCCATCCTGAAGAATGGTGCAGTGTCTCGGCACCCCATAGGGAACCTTTGCCATCAACTCGGCAAGATGCAGCGTCGTGTTGGCATCGTGTCCCACGCCGAGGAGAAGTACCTGCCCATCGAGTTCATGGACACGGGCGACCGGGCTTGCAGGCGAGTGAGGTGGCAGGGGCAATGGATCAGAGATGATCTGCTCTGCCTGTGGCCCCGCTGCCGCAAAGGCAAATGGATGGGCGCTGCGCTTTACATTTGGCAGGCGCCAGAATGTGTCAGAGACAACTCCAAGGTCCGGTGTAACGGGCGACGTGGCAGGATCGAACGGCTCGTCGTCCAGACCTGACCACGAGGGCATGACGAGCGTCCCTCCCGGACCCAGCGCAGCACGCAGGGCCTCGATCAGTCCAAGTGGCCCATCTTCGAGGGGCCGGACGCTACGGAAGGAGCTGTGGACCAGCAGCACACCGCCGGGGGTAACCCCAAGGTTGAGAAGCTGACCGATGAGCTCGGCTTTTCGCCATTCGTATTGCACGACATTGCACTCCACCGCTGATGACATCAGTCGATCATAGCACGATCAACGGCACTGTTGCAAATAGTCGGTGGTGATAAACTTATCATCCCCTTTTGCTGATGGAGCTGCACATGAACCCATTCAAAGGCCGGCATTTTCAGCGTGACATCATTCTGTGGGCCGTACGCTGGTACTGCAAATACGGCATCAGTTACCGTGAGCTGCAGGTCGACGGATCTTTTCCGCTGCATAACCCTGCTTCGGGGTCATTATAGCGATTTTTTCGGTATATCCATCCTTTTTCGCACGATATACAGGATTTTGCCAAAGGGTTCGTGTAGACTTTCCTTGGTGTATCCAACGGCGTCAGCCGGGCAGGATAGGTGAAGTAGGCCCACCCGCGAGCGGGTGTTCCTTCTTCACTGTCCCTTATTCGCACCTGGCGGTGCTCAACGGGAATCCTGCTCTGCGAGGCTGGCCGGCTACCGCCGGCGTAACAGATGAGGGCAAGCGGATGGCTGATGAAACCAAGCCAACCAGGAAGGGCAGCCCACCTATCAAGGTGTACTGCCTTCCAGACGAACGAAGAGCGATTGAGGAAAAGGCGGCGGCGGCCGAGAGAGAATATTCAGGCCAGTTATGCTTTCTGGCCTGTAACAAAGGACATTAAGTAAAGACAGATAAACGTAGACTAAAACGTGGTCGCATCAGGGTGCTGGCTTTTCAAGTTCCTTAAGAATGGCCTCAATTTTCTCTATACACTCAGTTGGAACACGAGACCTGTCCAGGTTAAGCACCATTTTATCGCCCTTATACAATACTGTCGCTCCAGGAGCAAACTGATGTCGTGAGCTTAAACTAGTTCTTGATGCAGATGACGTTTTAAGCACAGAAGTTAAAAGAGTGATAACTTCTTCAGCTTCAAATATCACCCCAGCTTTTTTCTGCTCATGAAGGTTAGATGCCTGCTGCTTAAGTAATTCCTCTTTATCTGTAAAGGCTTTTTGAAGTGCATCACCTGACCGGGCAGATAGTTCACCGGGGTGAGAAAAAAGAGCAACAACTGATTTAGGCAATTTGGCGGTGTTGATACAGCGGGTAATAATCTTACGTGAAATATTTTCCGCATCAGCCAGCGCAGAAATATTTCCAGCAAATTCATTCTGCAATCGGCTTGCATAACGCTGACCACGTTCATAAGCACTTGTTGGGCGATAATCGTTACCCAATCTGGATAATGCAGCCATCTGCTCATCATCCAGCTCGCCAACCAGAACACGATAATCACTTTCGGTAAGTGCAGCAGCTTTACGACGGCGACTCCCATCGGCAATTTCTATGACACCAGATACTCTTCGACCGAACGCCGGTGTCTGTTGACCAGTCAGTAGAAAAGAAGGGATGAGATCATCCAGTGCGTCCTCAGTAAGCAGCTCCTGGTCACGTTCATTACCTGACCATACCCGAGAGGTCTTCTCAACACTATCACCCCGGAGCACTTCAAGAGTAAACTTCACATCCCGACCACATACAGGCAAAGTAATGGCATTACCGCGAGCCATTACTCCTACGCGCGCAATTAACGAATCCACCATCGGGGCAGCTGGTGTCGATAACGAAGTATCTTCAACCGGTTGAGTATTGAGCGTATGTTTTGGAATAACAGGCGCACGCTTCATTATCTAATCTCCCAGCGTGGTTTAATCAGACGATCGAAAATTTCATTGCAGACAGGTTCCCAAATAGAAAGAGCATTTCTCCAGGCACCAGTTGAAGAGCGTTGATCAATGGCCTGTTCAAAAACAGTTCTCATCCGGATCTGACCTTTACCAACTTCATCCGTTTCACGTACAACATTTTTTAGAACCATGCTTCCCCAGGCATCCCGAATTTGCTCCTCCATCCACGGGGACTGAGAGCCATTACTATTGCTGTATTTGGTAAGCAAAATACGTACATCAGGCTCGAACCCTTTAAGATCAACGTTCTTGAGCAGATCACGAAGCATATCGAAAAACTGCAGTGCGGAGGTGTAGTCAAACAACTCAGCAGGCGTGGGAACAATCAGCACATCAGCAGCACATACGACATTAATCGTGCCGATACCCAGGTTAGGCGCGCTGTCAATAACTATGACATCATAGTCATGAGCAACAGTTTCAATGGCCAGTCGGAGCATCAGGTGTGGATCGGTGGGCAGTTTACCTTCATCAAATTTGCCCATTAACTCAGTTTCAATACGGTGCAGAGCCAGACAGGAAGGAATAATGTCAAGCCCCGGCCAGCAAGTGGGCTTTATTGCATAAGTGACATCGTCCTTTTCCCCAAGATAGAAAGGCAGGAGAGTGTCTTCTGCATGAATATGAAGATCTGGTACCCATCCGTGATACATTGAGGCTGTTCCCTGGGGGTCGTTACCTTCCACGAGCAAAACACGTAGCCCCTTCAGAGCCAGATCCTGAGCAAGATGAACAGAAACTGAGGTTTTGTAAACGCCTCCTTTATGGGCAGCAACCCCGATCACCGGTGGAAATACGTCTTCAGCACGTCGCAATCGCGTACCAAACACATCACGCATATGATTAATTTGTTCAATTGTATAACCAACACGTTGCTCAACCCGTCCTCGAATTTCCATATCCGGGTGCGGTAGTCGCCCTGCTTTCTCGGCATCTCTGATAGCCTGAGAAGAAACCCCAACTAAATCCGCTGCTTCACCTATTCTCCAGCGCCGGGTTATTTTCCTCGCTTCCGGGCTGTCATCATTAAACTGTGCAATGGCGATAGCCTTCGTCATTTCATGACCAGCGTTTATGCACTGGTTAAGTGTTTCCATGAGTTTCATTCTGAACATCCTTTAATCATTGCTTTGCGTTTTTTTATTAAATCTTGCAATTTACTGCAAAGCAACAACAAAATCGCAAAGTCATCAAAAAACCGCAAAGTTGTTTAAAATAAGAGCAACACTACAAAAGGAGATAAGAAGAGCACATACCTCAGTCACTTATTATCACTAGCGCTCGCCGCAGCCGTGTAACCGAGCATAGCGAGCGAACTGGCGAGGAAGCAAAGAAGAACTGTTCTGTCAGATAGCTCTTACGCTCAGCGCAAGAAGAAATATCCACCGTGGGAAAAACTCCAGGTAGAGGTACACACGCGGATAGCCAATTCAGAGTAATAAACTGTGATAATCAACCCTCATCAATGATGACGAACTAACCCCCGATATCAAGTCACATGACGAAGGGAAAGAGAAGGAAATCAACTGTGACAAACTGCCCTCAAATTTGGCTTCCTTAAAAATTACAGTTCAAAAAGTATGAGAAAATCCATGCAGGCTGAAGGAAACAGCAAAACTGTGACAAATTACCCTCAGTAGGTCAGAACAAATGTGACGAACCACCCTCAAATCTGTGACAGATAACCCTCAGACTATCCTGTCGTCATGGAAGTGATATCGCGGAAGGAAAATACGATATGAGTCGTCTGGCGGCCTTTCTTTTTCTCAATGTATGAGAGGCGCATTGGAGTTCTGCTGTTGATCTCATTAACACAGACCTGCAGGAAGCGGCGGCGGAAGTCAGGCATACGCTGGTAACTTTGAGGCAGCTGGTAACGCTCTATGATCCAGTCGATTTTCAGAGAGACGATGCCTGAGCCATCCGGCTTACGATACTGACACAGGGATTCGTATAAACGCATGGCATACGGATTGGTGATTTCTTTTGTTTCACTAAGCCGAAACTGCGTAAACCGGTTCTGTAACCCGATAAAGAAGGGAATGAGATATGGGTTGATATGTACACTGTAAAGCCCTCTGGATGGACTGTGCGCACGTTTGATAAACCAAGGAAAAGATTCATAGCCTTTTTCATCGCCGGCATCCTCTTCAGGGCGATAAAAAACCACTTCCTTCCCCGCGAAACTCTTCAATGCCTGCCGTATATCCTTACTGGCTTCCGCAGAGGTCAATCCGAATATTTCAGCATATTTAGCAACATGGATCTCGCAGATACCGTCATGTTCCTGTAGGGTGCCATCAGATTTTCTGATCTGGTCAACGAACAGATACAGCATACGTTTTTGATCCCGGGAGAGACTATATGCCGCCTCAGTGAGGTCGTTTGACTGGACGATTCGCGGGCTATTTTTACGTTTCTTGTGATTGATAACCGCTGTTTCCGCCATGACAGATCCATGTGAAGTGTGACAAGTTTTTAGATTGTCACACTAAATAAAAAAGAGTCAATAAGCAGGGATAACTTTGTGAAAAAACAGCTTCTTCTGAGGGCAATTTGTCACAGGGTTAAGGGCAATTTGTCACAGACAGGACTGTCATTTGAGGGTGATTTGTCACACTGAAAGGGCAATTTGTCACAACACCTTCTCTAGAACCAGCATGGATAAAGGCCTACAAGGCGCTCTAAAAAAGAAGATCTAAAAACTATAAAAAAAATAATTATAAAAATATCCCCGTGGATAAGTGGATAACCCCAAGGGAAGTTTTTTCAGGCATCGTGTGTAAGCAGAATATATAAGTGCTGTTCCCTGGTGCTTCCTCGCTCACTCGACCGGGAGGGTTCGAGAAGGGGGGGCACCCCCCTTCGGCGTGCGCGGTCACGCGCACAGGGCGCAGCCCTGGTTAAAAACAAGGTTTATAAATATTGGTTTAAAAGCAGGTTAAAAGACAGGTTAGCGGTGGCCGAAAAACGGGCGGAAACCCTTGCAAATGCTGGATTTTCTGCCTGTGGACAGCCCCTCAAATGTCAATAGGTGCGCCCCTCATCTGTCAGCACTCTGCCCCTCAAGTGTCAAGGATCGCGCCCCTCATCTGTCAGTAGTCGCGCCCCTCAAGTGTCAATACCGCAGGGCACTTATCCCCAGGCTTGTCCACATCATCTGTGGGAAACTCGCGTAAAATCAGGCGTTTTCGCCGATTTGCGAGGCTGGCCAGCTCCACGTCGCCGGCCGAAATCGAGCCTGCCCCTCATCTGTCAACGCCGCGCCGGGTGAGTCGGCCCCTCAAGTGTCAACGTCCGCCCCTCATCTGTCAGTGAGGGCCAAGTTTTCCGCGAGGTATCCACAACGCCGGCGGCCGGCCGCGGTGTCTCGCACACGGCTTCGACGGCGTTTCTGGCGCGTTTGCAGGGCCATAGACGGCCGCCAGCCCAGCGGCGAGGGCAACCAGCCGAGGGCTTCGCCCTGTCGCTCGACTGCGGCGAGCACTACTGGCTGTAAAAGGACAGACCACATCATGGTTCTGTGTTCATTAGGTTGTTCTGTCCATTGCTGACATAATCCGCTCCACTTCAACGTAACACCGCACGAAGATTTCTATTGTTCCTGAAGGCATATTCAAATCGTTTTCGTTACCGCTTGCAGGCATCATGACAGAACACTACTTCCTATAAACGCTACACAGGCTCCTGAGATTAATAATGCGGATCTCTACGATAATGGGAGATTTTCCCGACTGTTTCGTTCGCTTCTCAGTGGATAACAGCCAGCTTCTCTGTTTAACAGACAAAAACAGCATATCCACTCAGTTCCACATTTCCATATAAAGGCCAAGGCATTTATTCTCAGGATAATTGTTTCAGCATCGCAACCGCATCAGACTCCGGCATCGCAAACTGCACCCGGTGCCGGGCAGCCACATCCAGCGCAAAAACCTTCGTGTAGACTTCCGTTGAACTGATGGACTTATGTCCCATCAGGCTTTGCAGAACTTTCAGCGGTATACCGGCATACAGCATGTGCATCGCATAGGAATGGCGGAACGTATGTGGTGTGACCGGAACAGAGAACGTCACACCGTCAGCAGCAGCGGCGGCAACCGCCTCCCCAATCCAGGTCCTGACCGTTCTGTCCGTCACTTCCCAGATCCGCGCTTTCTCTGTCCTTCCTGTGCGACGGTTACGCCGCTCCATGAGCTTATCGGGTCCACTCGCGAACGCAGAAAGGCCCACCCGAAGGTGAGCCAGTGTGATTACATTTGCGGCCTAACTGTGGCCAGTCCAGTTACGCTGGAGTCACTAGTATTTAGGTGACACTATAGAAGCGGCCGCGACAACTTGTCCACGTGGAATTCTAAGCTTAGGATCCCAATGTGCTGGAAAGCCTCTTCAGTATAGGTGGGCAGATGATATTTCCAAGTTTTTCCTTGACGTTTCAGCATGACGATCGAATCTTCGCTTAAAGGGACAATGACTCCTTTTATAAAATCATCAAAAAAAATCCATCCGGAATTCAAAACGCGAATAATGCTTTTTTCGGCTTCGCGGACATGGCGTTCTGTACATAACTGCGCGGGAAGATGGAAGGATGTCAAATGATTCAAAGGATGTCTATAGAGAAAAAGAGCGCGGCTTTCCAAGCGCATGTCGAATAGATCGCTTGCTCCTTCTAAAGCATATAGGCGCCCATCAATGACATCGGCTAGTTTTAACAGACGAGCTTTGGCGATGAGACTGTGCAGATATTTCAAAAAACTGGGATCGGCATTCTGAAAACCGGGTATTTTTTCAGAGAGCAAATTTAATATTTCAGGTGTAAAAGAAAGACGGTGTTCTTTGTCGTGGGCTACTGTAATGGGCTGTTTTTTTGTCAGTTGCAACAGAGATGTCATGTCTTGGATGAAAGAATAATCGTGCGGTCTTTTTCTCACTATTTGCTGAGGCGATGCAATGGGTTTAGCGTCCGTAGTGCTCAAGAAAGTCAGATATTCTTTCCATTCATGAAACGGGGTGACAATTTCTTTCCATTGATCCTTAATTTTTTGATAACAGAGGCAACAGACAAAGTTGAATTCCAAATTGAGCACATGTTCTTCGAATGTTTCTTTTGAAATCCCATATTTTTTGATGATATCCTCTGCATAAACGACAAAATCCGGTGCTTCATAAACATCGTGCATAATGGCGGTGAGAATAGGATCTGCAAAATTCAATTCTCCGAGGTAGCGATAAAAGATCTGAGGAGAAAGCAGATATTTTTCCACGATGGAATCAAAAATGTTATTTGAGGTACGGGGAATAGAATACCACACAGGCAGAATCGAAATGGGGACCTTTTTTAAAAGGTGCTGGAGGAATTGCATCCCAGGCTTAAAATCTGGATCAAATTTGATGACTTGGGCTTCAAAATATTTGCGCATGTCTTTATCGATCTGGATAGAATCATCATGGATAGAAAAGAGACCCGTCTTATTCAGTTTTTCTAAAATAGGCAGAATTTCTTCGTCTTCTAGATCCAAAGTTTTGGCCAATTTGCGTATTGGAACTTTAATCGAACTATAAAGAATTTCTTCCAACACTTCGAGGTCCAAAGTCGAAAACTCAGCCATAGCCAATCGATTTTCGATATCGTGCTTAAAATTGTAATCTTCCAGGCAAATCTTGTTTTTGCGGGACTGAGCTAACTCGTGCATATTGTCCCTCGTGATTTTTATAGAGGTTTTGTCATTTCCGTCTTAATTTCAATAAGATAGGATAGCAGTTTTTCGCATTTTGAGACAAGTGTTTATAGTCAAGGCAGTTAAAAATTGTTTTTTTGATATGTCAATGGATGGACAAAAGAAAAAAAATGGGTTAATATTCTACTATTTTTCAAATCTAACAAATAATTTTTATGGACAAACCGCGCTACGATCATCAACGCATTGAACAGAAATGGCAGAAATACTGGGAAGATCGGCACACCTTTAAAGCAGAAGTAGATCATTCCAAACCGAAATTTTATGTGTTAGACATGTTTCCTTACCCTTCCGGGGCAGGACTTCACGTCGGCCATGTGACCGGATATACGGCAACGGATATTCTCGCCCGTTATAAAAGACAAAAAGGATTTAATGTTCTTCACCCAATGGGCTGGGATAGCTTTGGGCTGGCTGCAGAACAATACGCAATTCGTACAGGAGCGCATCCTGCGGTCACAACGGAACAAAATATCAACACATATCGACGCCAGCTCAAATCCGTTGGATTCAGCTATGATTGGGATCGCGAATTTGCCACAAGCGATGTGAAATATTATAAATGGACGCAATGGATCTTTACTTTACTGTATGAACGGGGATTAGCCTATGAAGCCGAAAGCTTGGTCAACTTTTGTCCCGCATTGGGAACTGTGCTTGCAAATGAAGAAGTGGAAAATGGCCGATCAGTGGAAGGCGGTTATCCCATCGAACGCAGGCCCCTACGTCAGTGGATTTTGAAAATCACTGCATACGCCGATCGATTGATAGAAGATTTGAAGCTCATTGATTGGCCTGAGCATTTAAAAAAATTGCAGATCAACTGGATTGGACGCAGTGAAGGGGCAAAAATTATTTTTGTCGAAAAACATACCCAGCAAAACATCCCCATTTTCACGACATGTCCACATACCCTTTTTGGCGTGACGTTCCTCGTCCTTTCTCCGGAGCATCCGCTCGTTGCAGAAATCACTACACCCGAACAAAAAGAAGCCATTTTACAATATAAGAAAAAAGTATCCGCTAAAAGCGATTTAGAGCGAACGGATTTAGCAAAAGAAAAAACGGGTGTATGGACTGGTGCCTTTGCCATCAATCCAATCAATGATCAGTCTATTCCGATATGGATAGCTGATTATGTGCTCATGGGGTATGGGACAGGTGCTGTCATGGGCGTGCCTGCTCATGATGCGCGCGATTTCGAATTCGCCCAGCAGTTTAACATCGCTATTCTTCCCGTCATTTCTCCAGATACCCAAGCCCATCCTGAGCATATTTCAGCTGGAATGCGTTCAGAAGAAGTGATTGAACAGGTACTCGCTGGAAAATTATGCTGGCCTGCAGGCGGAGCGCATATCAACAGTTCCCGGCCCGGTTTTTCTATAAATGGCAAAGATAGCGAAACTGCTAAAAAGTTGGTTGTGGAATGGCTGCAAAACCATCACAAAGGAGAAAAGAGCATCACTTACAAGCTGCGCGACTGGCTATTTTCTAGACAGCGTTACTGGGGCGAACCGGTACCCATTCTGCATTTTCCTGATGGAACAAAGCGCGCTTTAGATTTGGATGAACTTCCCTTGTGTCCTCCCCAGTTATCTGATTATAAACCCTCTTCGACAGGAGAGAGCCCTCTTGCGAAAGTAACGGATTGGGTCAACATCATCGATTATAAAACAGACAAGTCCGCCAAACGCGAAACGAATACCATGCCGCAATGGGCAGGATCGTGTTGGTATTATTTGCGCTTTTGCGATCCAAATAATGACAAGTGCGCATGGAACAAAGAAGCAGAAAAATACTGGATGCCCGTCGATCTTTATGTCGGAGGAGTAGAACATGCTGTTCTCCATCTTCTCTATGCTCGATTTTGGCATAAAGTGCTCTACGATTGCGGCCTTGTATCCACTTTGGAGCCTTTTCAGACACTCCGCAATCAAGGACTTGTAACAGCCCGCTCCTATCAGCTTCCCAACGGAGGTTACGTCGTTCCCGATGAAACGATAGAAGAAAACGGCCGTTTTTATCAGATTGGCACTCATGCGGAACTTAAGAGTCAAGTGGAAAAGATGTCTAAATCCAAGCTCAATGGAGTGACTCCCGATGAGATGCTGGAAGAGTTTGGCGCTGATTCCTTACGCCTCTATGAAATGTTTATGGGGCCATTCGATAAAGAAAAAATATGGAATACAGACGCTGTCAGCGGCTGCAAACGCTTTTTAAATCGCTTTTATGACATGATTTTCTCTGATAAAGTCTGTGAGGAAGAAACAGAAGAGGTCTTAAAACTCGGACACCGCCTCGTGCACAACGTCGAAAAAGACATTGAGGCCATGCAGTTCAATACTGCTATCGCCAAAATGATGGAATTTATGAACGACATCACACCTTTAGAAAAATATCCGAAAAAAGTGTTAAAAATGGCCACCCAGGTCCTGTATCCCTTTGCCCCTCACATCGCAGAAGAAGCCTGGCAGCATTTGGGCGGCGCGGATACGATCACTTACGTCCCTTTTCCAGGCGTCGATTTGAGCTATCTCGTCGATGATACAGTACTCTATGTCGTACAGGTCAACGGCAAGGTGCGCGGAAAATGGATGCTTCCTAAAGATAAGACACAAGAAGAACTGCTCGCGTTTATTCAAACACAGCCCAATATCGCTAAACATCTCACAGGAGAAATTTCCAAAGTCATCTACGTACCGAATAAATTGATCAGTCTCGTGTGCGATGCTTAGCTTTTTGTATAATTGCGTTTTATTTCTTTATGCTCTGTTCGCCTTGCCTAAGTTTTTATGGCAATGGTGCACTCAGGACAAATACAAAGATAGCCTCAAACAGCGCTTTGGACTCGAAATTCCCGCTGTTTCTTTAGCGTCAGGTGAAAAACTTCTTTGGATCCATGCTGTATCGATGGGAGAAACGCGCGCTGTCATTCCGCTCTTTCGCTTATTGCTCGAAAAATATCCAGATTTAAAAATCGTCATCTCCTCTACAACAGAAACTGGGCACGCAGAAGCCAAGAAAAGCATGCCCGAAGCCATTTGTCATTTTTTTCTTCCCTTTGATTTTTCTTGGATCATAAAGAAATATATGCGCCGTCTTAAACCCTCTTGCCTAATCCTCGTCGAAAGCGATATCTGGTATCATTTGCTTTTTTTTGCAAAAAGGCAAGGCGCCTCTGTCTTTCTAATCAATGGCAAGATCTCCGAACGGTCGGCGAGTCGTTTTCAGAAACTACCCACATTTTCACGACAACTTTTCGCACAATTCGATGCCCTCTGCGTGCAAAATACCCTTTACCGCGAACGATTTCTCTCGATAGGAGCTTCCTCGGATAAAGTCTTTGTCACGGGCAATATCAAATTCGATGTCATTGCAAAACATATGAGTAACAGGGAAAAACAGTGTTTCAAAGAGGAATTGGGCATAACAGAGCGCGACCGCATTCTTGTCATCGGCTCTTCGCATGAGCCTGAAGAAGAATGGCTGCTTTCTGCTTTAGATAGCGTCTGGAGAGAAATTCCCGACCTCAAAGTCCTGATCGTCCCGCGCCATCCCGCACGTTTTTCCCGCGTCGCCTCTCTTTTACACGAAAGAAAGATCGAGACGCTCCTTTATTCCAAACGTGCTGAAAAAAGGGGAGGGGAGAGGGTCATTTTAATTGATGCCATGGGCTTATTGAATGCCTGCTATCAAATCGCAGAGATCGCCGTTGGCGCAGGGAGTTTTGTCTCCTCCGTCGGCGGACATAATATTTTCGAGCCCGTGATTTATCATACTCCTGTGCTATTCGGCCCTCACATGTACGGTCAACCAGATTTTGAACAGCTCGTCCTGCAAGCACATGCAGGAAAGCAAGTGACACTGCAAGAACTTCCCCATGTCGTTCTCGAATGGCTCCAGGACCCTGCTATTCGCCAGCATTATGTTTCAGGCTGCGAAACTCTTATCAAAGAAGTCCGTGGATCTGTTCAGCGCACATTTGATTACCTCTCTCCTCTCCTCACCTATCTGTAAAGAAAATATTTATATTCTCTATGTAAAACATTAAAAGTTGCCAAATTTTTCCGAAACAGTTTGAGCTTTAATAAATCGTTTGCTAAACTCCTCATTTCGATTTAGATAACCTTATCGCGGGGTGGAGCAGTGGTTAGCTCGTTGGGCTCATAACCCAAAGGCCGGAGGTTCGAATCCTTCCCCCGCTAATTTTCTTTTTTGGGCGGCATAGCTCAGTTGGTTAGAGCAACGGAATCATAATCCGTGGGTCATTGGTTCAAGTCCGATTGCCGCTATTCCTCCAGTTTCCATAGACAAAATCCACTCAAAGTCACACAAAAGATTACTTGATTTTTTTTCTCTTTTTAACCACTTTTGGGGAATCCAAGACAAAAAAGACGTGAGATTTAGCCCATGAAATATTTAGTCCTTTTCATTCTTATGTAAAACATATTTTTATTTGCAAAGTAAAACACGCTCATATACTATTATTGCAAATTTAAATAAACGTCATTATTAAATAGGTTTCTATGTCTGGAATAACTATCAACAATCAACATTACGAGATATTAGGAAACAATCTTTTTCTAAATACTGCCACAAAAGAAGTTCTGAGTGGAGATCAAATATCGGAAAATAGCCATATTGATTTAGGAAATGGAAATAATCTCCAAGGAATACGAATTGGTAATAGGAATACGACATATACATATACGTTGATGTGTCCCGTTTCTGCCAAGGAATGGAAAAATATTTCGATGATTACCCTCTTTACCGGTGCATTGATGGGTTTAATAGGCGTTATAGGACTGATCACTAGCACTATACCGTTTCTCGCATGTGTATGCACAGCGACAGGCATTTTAATTACCATCTCAGCAATGTTTAAAGTTAACGTGCTGTTAGCAGAATAATTGCAATTCTTCACCATAATTTCTCCTTTCAGAGAAATGGCACACTCACCTGATCATGCTAATCCCTAGCATGCTTAGTGACAAAAGATGGACATTTGTAACCGAGTGACCATCTTCAGCCTCCTATATAAACGGGTACATCTCTTTAGATTGGATTTTTAATCCAATTTAATGGCAGTGTGTTCTTCCTTATTAACAAGCGGAGGGGATGATGAGTGGGCTCGTAACAAATAATCCAAATGCTGCGGTAAGTGGATGCGAACCTGTTTATGGTATTAACTACGGGTTTTTAGATACTGACAGTTCGCTACAAGGGGAAGAAAACTCGTTCAAACTTCAAGAGTTTATTGGTAAAATAGAAATGCTGTTCTTAGATATTTTACGAGAACAAATCAAGTTTCAACAATTGAAGGACAAATACGATCCTAAATCAACGAAGTCGTACGAGCCTAGGGATTTGATGTCGTCGTTGGATGAAATCCAAAAACAATATTCGCACTTTGCAAACAGGAAATTCGATCTAATAAATGAGTATGGCAATTTACCCTTAAGCTTCGAGCAAGAAGCGTTATTCAAGGCTACATTAACAAAGATAAATAAACAGCTCGATATTTTTGACAACATTACTATGTTTAATTCTAAGGTTTTAACGCATTGTAAAAAACTTAAATGCAATAACCTTTGCATTATTTTATAAAAACTTCTTCTTACAACGACTCAAAAATCCGTCGATCGTGATCTGAGACAACAAGTATTAGCTTTAAGGGCCGTTGCATGAAATTTGAGCTATTTCTGAAAGAAATTATTTATCAAAGAGATCGGAATGCATTCCCGCTCCTATATTGGCATTCAAAGGGCTATTTTTAGATCTTCTGTTGTCCCATCCACTAATTCCTCTCACTCAAGTCCTTTGTTTTTTCTGTGCAGGTTCTAGGACGAACTATTTACTGCACTTTAGGCAGCGATAGTTTTGTTTGCCGTTGTGGATGTGACCATTCTTCTTAATCAAGACGGATGAACATGAGGGACATTTGCATTCCATAAAGCAGGCTCCATTGTAGATAAAGCCGAGTATTATGAGGATGATAGAGATTTTTTTAAACCATCAGCATTACATTTTTAGGACTACCCAAAAGTTAGGAATAATACATAGCCTTAAACATCACGTATTTTTTGCGGTGTTTTTTATAAAGCTGGTTTCTTTATCCTAACGAGGAATGAGAACAGTAACGTGCTTTAAATGATCTGGGATACGGATTCGAATTTTTTCTCCATTAGGGATATGCAGCTTTCGTAGCTGTTTTGAAAGTTGTGCAATATTCGAATTTGCACCTCCTAAGACCATACATACTAATGATATAATTGCATGATGAGAACTTGGACGATTGAAGAAACAATCGGCTATATTATAAAAAAATGCATTTTTATAAGACGGAGTTAAGGAAATTTCTGTCACATATTCGTTATTAACTAGTTTTCTATGCACACCTACCGAACTAATAGGACAAACATCTTTGTAGGGTATAATATTTTGTATCACTTGCCGTGATGCAGCGTTAGTATCGTTCATTTGTTTACAGAGCTCTTTAAATGACACTTCTGGTAGAGATGCTTCTGGTGATAGGGATATTTTCCAGTTTTCTATAAGCGGACGTTTTTTATTCAGGCACGATAATACAAAACTTCCAATAACGCCGGGAATAAAAGCTAGTACAGTAGCACCGGCTAATAGAACTGAGCATAAGGCTGCTGTTCCATAATTACTAAAATTTTTACTTTGAATATGCTGCCACTGCTTACCGCAATAGCGCAAAGGATCCAGGAGGGCATTTCCTAATGAGATAGGAGGTTTCCTTGTACGGGAAATATTGTCGCAGATAATTGACATAAAAAATAAACCCATTTTTTATGGTTATTCTTAATATAATATAACATTTTTATGCAATAAACACAATTAAATACAAATTATACAAATTATAAAAAAGCAATTTGCATGCTCATTGCCGCTATTCCTCTCACTCAAATATTTACGTCAAGTTCAGAGGGTGTCTGCAAATTAAACTTCTGTCGATTTTCGGGTTCTTTTGAGCCTATTTTCGATCGATTTTTTGGGAATTGTATCAACATTTCGTATACTATCCCCAAAAAATCGATCGAAAATAGGCCAAAATAATCCCAAAAATCGACGAAGCCTTAATTTGTAGACACCCTCTCAACGCCTCTAATTTTAATTTGTCAGAAAAATGTCAGGATTATACAGATGAGATCCTTCACTGAGTACACAAAAATTGAGATTTTCGTCTGAGCCTGATATAAAGTAGACCAGCTAAGCAAGAGATCTGATATGGAAATTGTATTTTTATTCTATGATGGAATGACAGCTCTTGATGTCGTCGGGCCTCATGAAATTCTTTGTCGTTTGCCCGGAGCAAAGATGCTGCGAGTTGCCAAGTGTGTGGGGCCAATACATACGGACTCTGGCTTAGAATTGACTGCTAAATATGCTTTGTCTGAGATCACACGCGCCGATGTATTGGTGGTGCCTGGCGCAGGAAGTGCAACAACTTTATCAAAGCATCAAGAAATACTTGCCTGGGTTCGTTCGATTCATAAAACGACGACTTGGACTGTTTCAGTGTGTACTGGTAGCTTGATTTTGGGAGCAGCAGGTCTACTTTCTGGTTTACGCGCAACGACACATTGGGCTGCTTTTGATCGGCTGAGTATTTGGGGTGTTGAACCAACCAATGCGCGTATAGTAGAAGATGGTAAAATAATCACGGCAGCTGGGGTGTCTGCTGGGATTGACATGGCATTAACTCTAACAGAAAAAATTGCTGGGCGGAGTTTTGCCGAATCATTGCAACTTGGCATAGAATACGATCCTATGCCGCCTTTTGATGTTGGTTCTCCTGAGAAGGCGAATCCGATCATACTTGAAGGACTACGCGCACGTATGACAGTTTCATTCGAAAGGGAAATGCCAATCTGACATCATTTTGTCTTTTTCCTTGCTTCAAGCAATTTCTCAATTTGTTTATCGCTTAACCATTCTTTTGTTTGCATGAGATGGTTGAATTGATGGTTAAGAACTTCTTCGTCAACCGTTTTGAAAAGAGGCGCTCCGAGATTATTTAAGAACTCGTGCTTTTAACTTGGGCCTATGGGATATCCTGATATGTGGCGTAAAAGCACTCATTAATGCATGCATCACAATTTTATCGGTTATTTTTTTTGATTTAGGGTTTAATTTGGGATCGTACTCAAACACTTTCCCAGTTTTTGCGCTAATAGCAAGGCTTTTCACTCCAAAACTCATCTCACTGGCCAGTATATCTTCAGAAGCAACTTTCATTGGAAGATCCTCTCTTCTTCCCATCCACATCTTGATGGCTTTAACCGTCTCTTCCGATAGACCTTTAACACCGCCTCTTAAATGGATCTTGATAGGTTTTGTAATTTTTTTCTTAACTAGCCTAGCTATATTATAAAGTATTTGTCCGCCACATTCTCTTACTTCTTTTGCTGTAACAAAATGCACCACAAAAGCAATTTTATTTATACGATCATATCCTCCTACAGCAACGGATTGCCCACATCCATATGTGGCTACTATGTGTTTCTTGTGTTTTGCTGTAGTGAAGGCTGCTTCAGATTGCAGAGCTTCAGCAATTTTATGCGATTTTAGCTTCTTAGTTGGCGGTTTGATAGATGGAATACGATGAACGAATTCAAACCTATCGACGTATTCTTGAATGACTGCAATTTGTAACAAACCAGGATTGGCCATCATGCCGTCATCTTTATGGGTAATAGTCAGGCCTTTAGGCAGAGTTGTTTACTTATGAAGTTTTTAGTCATAGCACTAGTTAGACATATCGTTAAAATTATATAAAATTATTTAATTTATAGTGGCTGATCCTCTAGAATGCTTTTTTTGGTTACGCAAGAGGAGAAAAATATGAGTATGGTCGTCACGGGTCCTTCAGCATCTAGAAATTTTTGTTCCACTATTCAATGGCCATTTACATTTTCATGGAAGAATGTACTAAATGTCCTCGTAGTGGCGGGCGCGTATTTTCAAACAGGAATCACACCTGTTTATGCAGAGGGAGTCACTATTCATCCAGCAACAATGCCCAGTTACTGTCGAGAAAATATTACTCAAATTTATGGAGAGCCTATTTTTGGCAACGAAGTGAATCGGCTATGCTTGATCGACTGTGCAAATTTATATAGGCAAAAAGTTGCAGATGCTCAAAAACAAGAAGAACTCTTGGCGGCTCAATATAAACTTGGAAAATGTATTGCATGTCCTTGGTTGTATCCTTCCATCATGGACAATAATGTACCTTCTGAGCAAATAAAAAAGGAAAAAGAAGAGCATCTGGAAGGCTTGGCTCTTGTATATAGATCAGGTTGTCTCAATATTCAATTTCCCGAAGATGGGGAAACTTTCCAAAGGTGTATTGATCGGTATTTAACTACAACTACAGATATCTCTCCTTTAAACTATAACATTTTTGGCTGCCGTTATTTTGTTTCGGGTACCCTTATCTGTCCTGATCAACAAACCTTCGAGCGCTTAAAGAGGCGATTTTTAAATAGAGTTTTTTCTTAGAACCACTACTTTAAGCAATTAAGCTAATGTGGTTAGTTATTTTTCTACCATTTAAAATGGGAGCGGAGATAACAAATTAAAGCAGTAACTATTCAATAGTCTCTGTAAAACCATAATAGAGAAAAATGCTAGCAAAAAGATCAGCCAGTTCTTTGCATGTAACGTATAATTCTTTGCTTGCAACAAACCCCAAAGCAATCCTACTTAACTCTTCACGGGTAAGCTGAGATTTTGAGGCTGCTAACTCGATCAATTCTAAACGCGGCACAATTTATATAATTTGCTAACTCTCAGAATTAATTTTTATATTTTTAAATTGAGATATATAAATAGCCAAATCTTTGTAAGATAAAATTTTTAAAGACATAAACAATCTCTATTTTATTGATTATTTACATTGTTATATATTTATTGATTTTTTGTTAATACTAATTTAGTAAAATGAATTTTTTAAAAAATAAATTATATATTTTAACGCATATTATTTGTATAGAACATTAATTAATGTTATATTATAATATAACTTATTAATTTAAAAAATGTTAATGATTATGTCTATTATATGTTGTTCTTTATTCACACAAGAAAGTAATAGTCCTAAATTATTCCCTAAACAAAAAGAGGGAAGTATTGCACCCGGAGCAAAGCTAGGCGATTATCAACAGATTAACGCCGGTGCCGTAAAGATAATATATAAGAAAATTGTTCAAGATAGTGAAAGTGGAAAGCTCACATTGGACCCTGCTCGGGTTTTGTATGTCGCTGGTTCCTGTTTAGGTCGTATAGAATTAAATGAAGAAGTAGCAACTGCACAAGATATTGAGGCTGCTTTAAAAAGGATAAGTTCCGATTCTTCTGAGCTTCATGTCCAAACGGATTTCCAAATAAGAGAAGATGGGTTGGGAGTAGATGCTCCTGCAGCAATTGGGGATTTGGAAGACTGCATTCGGGATGAGAGCCTTTCTTTAGAAATGCGTTTGGATTTAGCCTATCAAGTCATCGTGGGAATGCATAATATGCAAAAAGCAGGGTATGTAACCGGAGATCCCAAACCTGAAAATATTTTGGTTTTTAAAACCAGCGACGGTCGCTTAATTGCGAGGATATCGGATTTTGGCAAAGCTAGAAAATTAGGTAAAGATGACTTTGGTATAGATATTGGAAATCCGCGTTTTGCTGCTCCAGAAGGAGTATTGAGCTATCAAGGGGAAGTGTTTAGTACAGCCCTTATGGTTCTAAGGATTCTTGAAGAAGGATTGCACCCACAAAAATGTAAAAGATTACAAGTGAACATAAATGACAAAGTGAGAAGAGGTGTCGAAGGATTACTTCTGCGCAAAGGACGCTCAGATAAAGTGGGGGTTTTAGATCGAGCCGCTATTACATGTGACTTTGTATCTGCTAAACTCTGTGGTAGTTCTCTTGCTGATCGGGCTCAACGTGAAGAAAGAACGATCCATCACCACATCAGAAGGGTGTCCCATCATCATTTTAGAGGCAATTCTGCTCAACCCATTGATAAAGCGCTTATTGATATATTTGGGCTCTTAAAACAGATGACACGAGCCGATCCTAAAGATAGACCCTCAATGGAAGAAGTAGAAAAGCGTTACAAAGGAATAATGGATAAAGATAAAATTGCGCCAATTCCGTCCAAGACCGATCCGTTTAAGGACGAGCAAGTCGAAATATGTGGAAAAATAATGTCTCTGCTCTCATGTTCTCAACTGAAACTCTCTGCTGGGTGATATCTTCCGGGATATTATCTGAAGTTCGACAAATATTTCAAGTAGATGGTTTAAGTATCCTCTTTTTTGCCCCATTGGGGAAAATAGCCTGCATTTTTTTGAAATCGGATCGCAGACAATTGGGTCAGGTTAATCCTGTAAAAAAATAAAATTATTTTTTGAGAAACTTAATTCAACCAAGTCAAATTATTACAGACTACATTAAAATTGACAAAGCATCTAATTATTATAAAAAATTCGATTTAAGGAGTTTGAGAAAAGAAAAAGGATGTACTAAGTAGTGACTCAAATGAACACAATTTTAGAAGTCGCAGTAGCGCCTAACAATAATCAATTATAGGTTATTATGGCATAATTGATATTAAAAAAATATTGAATAAATAATAGTTATAAAATTATAATTCAATTATGAAAAGAAAACAAACAAAGCAGTATATTCAGCCTGGCTATGAATACAAAATGAAGCCTAGGCCTAAATTTAAAAATCCTTCCTCGTCTTATCCATTTCGATTGCAAAATCGAGTAGCAGTCATTACTGGAGGAGATAGCGGTATTGGTCGTGCAACTGCTGTGGCCTTTGCAAAAGAGGGTGCTGATATTGCTATTATATATTTACGAGAGCAGGCCGATGCCGAAGAAACAAGAGCTTATATTCAAAAAGAGGGAAAAAAGTGTCTGTTAATTCCTTGTGATGTAGGGATAGAGTCAAAAACGCGATTGGCTATTCAAAAAGTGCTCAAATTTTTTGGCCGAATCGACATATTGATCAATAATGCAGCAGAACAGCATGTTAAAATCTCCATCACTGACATTACAGAAAAGCAATTAATTAAAACCTTTCGCACAAATATTTTTTCCTACTTTTTTATGACTAAGGCTGTTTTGCCCTACCTTAAAAAAGGGTCCTGCATCATTAATACTACCTCGGTTACTGCCTATCGAGGAAGTAAACATCTTCTCGATTACTCCTCGACAAAAGGAGCCATTGTTTCTTTTACCCGTTCTCTTTCTTCTAATCTAATAAAAAAAGGAATTCGCGTGAACGGTGTCGCGCCAGGTCCCGTTTGGACTCCTTTGATTTCTTCGACTTTTTCCAAAGAAAAAATCAGAAATTTTGGAAAAAAAAGTCCTATGAAAAGAGCCGGCGATCCCGAAGAAATAGCTCCTTGCTATGTTTTTTTAGCTAGCGAAGATTCCTCCTATATGACAGGTCAGATACTGCATCCAAATGGAGGAGAAATTGTTAATGGTTAATCAAACATTAGAAAAAAATATGCTTAAAAAAACATTTTTTGCCATCTAGAAAGATAAGGAAAAAAGATGCAAGATTTCTATCAATTATTTGTCACGGAACTCAAGGATATGTTTGGGTCCGAACAGCAGATTATCAAAGCGTTGCCAACAGTAATCAAAGAAGTTCGCGACCAGAAGTTAAAAGCGGCTCTAAGACATCATTTAAATGAAACGAAGGCACAGACTAAAAGAATTAAACAAATAGCCGATGCACTTAATATTAATTTAGGCAGAGCGCATTGTGAAGCCATGGCCGGTATTTTAAAAGAAGGCAGTAAACTAATACATCAATATCGTTCTGAAGTCAAGGATGCAGCTATTATTTGCAGTTGCCAGCGTGTGGAACATTATGAAATTGCAGTGTACGGCACATTAATTACTTTTGCCAAAATATTGAAATTCAAAAATGTTGAAAAATTACTTAAAGAAACGATCGACGAGGAAATTAATGCTGATAAAAAATTAACAGAAATCGCAAAAGGTTCTTTTTTCACAGAAGGGGTAAACCAAAAGGCAAATAAGCGTAAAATTGCATGAATTAAAAGGACAAATGGGGAAAATATTATCTACCTTTTTTTAAAAAATTTTTCATCTCTTGCAAAGAAAGGGTGTTAATTACATCCTTTTTTTCTAACCATCCTTTTCTAGCCATGAAAATGCCTAACTCGATAAATCTAAGTTGGTCTTTAGCATGCGCATCTGCATTGATACAGCATTTCAATCCCTTATCTGAAGCTTTGTGCCAATATCTCCAGTCGAGATCCATGCGTGATGGATATCCATTAATCTCCAAAGCTTTACCATTGTCGATGCATGCATCTATGATTTTTTCTACATTAACTCCATAAGGCTCCCTATGTAAAAGAATACGGCCTGTTAAATGGCCTATCATAGTTGTTAGAGGATGTTCCACAGCTTTAATTAAGCGCTTTGTGAGCGTTTTGGAATCTTGAGAGAATGCGCTGTGAACCGATGCAATAACAAAATCTAAATTTTGAAGTACGGTATCAGGGTAATCTAGCTCTCCATTTGCCAAAATGTCACATTCTAAGCCTGAAAAAATATGAATTTTTAATTTTTTAGAGCAATTAATTTCTCTGATTTCTTTAATTTGTTTATAAAGAGTTTCTTCCATCATTCCGTGAGCTATACGACAGGATTTAGAATGATCAGAAATTCCTATGTATTCCCATCCCAATTTTTCTGCTTGTCGAACCATATCAACAATGGAATGACGTCCGTCCGAGTATTGAGTATGATTGTGAAAAGAGCCTTTTATGTCCTCTATTTCAATGAGTTTTGGTAATTTTTTCGTTTCAATTTCGCCTCGATTCTCTCTTAATTCAGGGACAATAAAATGTAATCCCACTTTTTTGTATATTTCTCTTTCAGATTCTTCATTTTTTGTGAATAATGCTTTTTTTTTATTCGCTAATTTTTTTATTTTTTCAACATGTTCCGAATTTCCAGTAGTATAAAAAAGAAAAAAGGAAAAATTTTTAGGTTTTACAATTTGCAATGTGGCGAAGTATCCATCATGATAATGCACTTTTACTTGATTCTTTTTTTTAATAAGAATCCTGTCTACAAATGGATGATGAGCAAACCAATGAATAATAAAAGTCGGCTCGTCTGAAGACACTAAAAAATTCAAATCTCCTACTGTCTCTAATTTTCTTCGCAAACTCCCTACTATTCGTGCTTGGATCACACCCTTTTGCCCACTAATTTCATTTAAAAGGTCGCGAGCTTTGTTATAAGCGGCCCACCAGTTATGTCTTTGTACATAAAGTTCTTTATGTGTGAGCGCATGAAGAATATTTTTCTCAGTGCTTTGCCCAATTCCTTTTATTTTTGCAATTTTTCCCTGTCTTGCTGCTTTTTTTAAATCTTCAAGAGAAGATATTTTTAATCTTTGATAGAGCCGACGGATTTTTTTGGGATCTATTTCATAAACGAGAAGCAGTTTTAGGAGAAAAGAGGGAGTGCTTTTTTTTAAGCGTTCATAGAAGGGATGCTTACCTTTTTTTGAAAGAGAATAAATGATTGATCCGATTTGTTTGCCAATGCCGGAATATTCTGTAAGCCTTCCTTCATCAATAACCGTTTCAAGATCTTCTTGCATAAATATAAGAGAATTTGCTGCATTTCGATAAGCGCGAACTTTAAAAGGATTTTCTTTTTTAAGTTCGAGAATATTCGCAATTCCCTTTAATACTTTAATAACGCCTTTTTTATTCAATCTGATTCAATTGTTTTAAAATCTAATGTATTAATCAATAAGCATTACAAAGTCATAAAACTAGCCAATGCAATGAAATCTCTTTATATTTTTTGTTATCACATATCTGAAAAAGTAGTGTCAAGAATGAAAAAAGAATACGACATTGTTTATGCAAAAAAAATAAGAGGGTGTTTTCTTCTTCCTCAGAAGAAACGATCGCGCGATCATAGATATGACTAAATTTTCTCCAGAATGCCTATCATACGCAACCAACGAGCACATTCCAATTCATTTGAGAGAGTAAAGGTTTTTTCGGGGCATTGCTTCTTTCCCAATACGCAGGGCAGCAACCATTTAATGTTCTCGATAAAATCTCTGCGGTCTTTCGTATGGTAGGGGGACATATCAATCCATTTGCAATACCAATTAAATAAATCTAAGAATGGGATTATTTTTTCAAAAGGTAATAAATTAAATTGGCTGATGACAAATTTTGCTGTAGAATTACCTGCGTTTATCTTTGCCTTTTTTGCAATAGCTATCTTTGACTTTTCCCATTGCTCTAGGCAATCTAGTTTTGCAGAGAAGCGCACAGAGGGATTTCTTTTCGTTAAATGAATACATGGAATGATCCCAACAAGATTTCGGATAAGAGAGCGTTGATCAACGACGTTAACAACATTGATATTCCTGCCTTGATAAAACTCACAAAAGTCTGCATATACCTTTTGATTTTTGACAATAGTATTATAAAATGCACTCCATCTCCCTGAACAAATTGCTGCATCAAAATATAAACAAGAAAATACTCCGGTCTTAGTCAGTGCCAAACGACGCAGATTCAACGGTTTTTCGATAGTAGACAAAGAACGAAATTCATAAGGACTGTGTTTTATTTTTGGCATATTCGACAATAGTTCTTGTATTGTCAATACGTGTGCAGTTTTTTCGCCATTAGAAAGAATAAAGATTGAGCGTTCTGTCATCCATTTTTGTAAGATATTTTCTCTAGAAAGACAAGAAGGGACATCTTCATTTTCGCTTTGCCGAACCACGCGCACCAAATAATCAGGATATAAGTCTTTTTGGTATTTTTCGAAAAGATAGCGCCAATTTGTTTTTTCTTTGGGTCCTAGGACTAAAAATGCGCGAGGACGCAAGGCGCTAGGAGCTTTCGCGTAAGGGCTGCTTTTATCTCCTTCAGGTTGTGGTAATTCAGGGGATTTTGCGATCTTTTGTCCTTCGTTATTAAGAAGGGATAGTGTTCCCAATCTATTTTGAGTATTATCAATATCTTGTCTTGAGGATAAGGATGATGTCATAAATTTTTTTTATATATGAAAAATTAGGAATTTCTTAAAGACTGTTAATTAATTTTGCTTTCGTCGAATTTTCGGGATTATTTTGGCCGATTTTCGATTCTTTTTGCGAGGATAGTATACGAAGTTTGAGCCAACCCTCGCAAAAAGAATCGAAAATCGGCTCAAAAGAACCCGAAAATCGACTGAAACAAAATCCGTTAACAGTCTCTCTTAGGCCAGGAATACTACATCAAAGAATATAAAAATAAAATCAAATTTATTTTGTCAGAAATCTGTCAAAAAAACCAATGTAGAAAGTATCAAGGAAAAGTTATTTTGCTTTCTCAACATCCACTTTAGGGACAATCATCGGCACGTTTCTTTTAAAAGGCCAGCACACGTCCATGCCTAAAGGGATAAGATTGGCGGCAGCCATAGCCATGTTATCTGATCCATTGATCACATTTGCGTTAGCACCTGGAGCAAATGCACCCATGCTGATGATAAATGCCGCTATATATAAAACTTGTTGAAATAATCTGACATACTGCGCGTGATGCCATTCCGCAATTCTCTGCTGCGCGAGCTGGAGTTGTCTTTGAATTTCTTCTGTTTCGGAATCATCCAACAGTGCCTTAAAAAGACTAAACACTTCTATTGCGGCCTCTACGCCCATATCTGCCTGCAGCTCTTCCATTTTATCGCTAATGGTTAACTTAGACTGATCTACCAGAAGTGAAGCAAAAGGGGAGTGTTCGATTAATTGAAGCACCTGTTCATGATTGTTTTGCTCCAATGCTGTTGTAATGGCTTGAAAAGGGATTTGCGATGCCAAATCTTGTTTGAATACAATGATTTTTACGCGATAGCCAATTTCAAGGATCAATGGAATGGTGACAATGAAGAATAGCACGGGCAATAACCAAGGATTTGCGGTAAAAAATGCAGAAACAGATCCCAATGCAAAGACTTTTGTCGTTATGCCAACGACGATCATGAGAAGGCCGATCAAAACAAAAAAGCTGGCATCGAAGATCATTTTCCATGCATTCACCATGTCTTTATTCTGAATTGCTGTATAGGCCTCTCTAAATTCCTGGCAAGCTACCCAAATATTAATCAAACCTCCAATTTCCCCAACGCTGCTTGTGACCCATCCTACCCAGGATACGGTTTGTAAAGCTGGAAGAAAGTATTGAACGCCCGTAAAACCTGTATACGCCATGGTTAAGGCATCTCCACCGATCATACCAGGGTGATAACGCACCCATTTATTCTGCAACGCGCGCTGCACATTTGCTTTCTTTTGGATAATGACATCGTTTATTGAATCGATTAACGGATCCCAAGTGCGCTTGGGAATAGCGTTTGCGCCAAAAAAAGGCTGCGTTTTTTCCACTACGTGATTCGCAATGGAAGCTGTAACGCTCAAAAGAGATTGTTCCTCCTGATCGTTTGGTTGCAGTAAAACCTGCGATGGAACGGTATTTTGTATAGCACTCATAAAAACCTATCAAAATTTTTTTTAAATTATAATTTTGTTACTAGCGGTAAAACTCTCTTGAGAGAATTTTTGAAAAACTAAAAAAGTGGATGAAAATTAGGGGATAGGGGAACGGCTAGCGCCGTTTATGGTGATGGAGCACTATGGAGCAAGATAGGACAAAAGGGATCTGTCCTTCCTGATAAAAAGATAAATTATTATTTATGTTAATCATACAATTTCTATTCATTAATAATGCTTAAGCATAACAATTAATATATAATTAAGTCAATAGTTTAATGTTTAATTTATCACATGGTAAATGTAAGTAACTGATTTTCAGCTTATAAAAACGATAGGAAAAATAGATTTCTTTTGATTACCTTATTAAGGAATTACAATATTAACTATGCGTTCTACATTGAAGTATCTAAAGATGGCAAAAAAATCCTTAAAATCGACGAAGCCTTAATTTGTAGACACCCTCTAAAGAGTATCTTTTAGGTAATTAGGGGATATCTGATATAATCCCGGTTTTATATGCTAGCTAAGGCGTCCCATGACATTCAAAAAAGCATTCACTTTTGACGATGTTGCTCTTGTTCCGCAATTCAACAACGTCCCGTCTAGAACTGAGCCCTCTTTAGAGACTTGGCTGACAAAGAACCGCAAGATGCAGATTCCTCTTTTATGTTCCAACATGGACACGGTTGTCTGCGAAGAGCTAGCGGATATTTTGTTGGAAGAAGGATCGTTTCCGATTATGCACCGATTTGCTCCTTTTGAGGCTTTAGCAAAATGGGTGAAAAAATATGGAGAAAAGACGTTCATCTCAAGTGGAATTCAAAAAATTGATGAAGCGCGGAAACTTTTGGATATGGGAGCTGCAGGTGTATGTATCGATGTTGCCCATGGTCATTCCGATCGCATGTTCCAATTCATTGAAGAATTAAAGCGCACCCATCCTGACAATGAGATCATTGCAGGAAATGTGTGCACGGCGATGGCCTATCACGATTTGGTTAATGCAGGAGCTGACGCAGTTAAAGTTGGAGTCGGCCCCGGAGCTGCTTGTACAACTCGGATGGTGACAGGTTTTGGAGTCCCTCAATTCTCTGCTATATTCGAGTGCGCCAAAATCGCAGAAAAACTCCGAGTGCCTCTGATTGCAGATGGCGGGATTCGCGGTAGTAGAGATGTCGTATTGGCGCTGGCGGCTGGAGCTAGCACTGTAATGATCGGCAAGCTGTTTGGGATGACCCAGGAAAGCGCTGCGCCCAAAAGAAAATCTTCTACCACTCCTTCGGGCTGGGAAGCAAAATTCCGGGGTCAAGCGAGCGAGAATTTCCAGAATGACTATTACGGCGGATTAAAAAGCAAGACAGTGGCGGAGGGGATCGATTTTTGGGGGCCTGTGACAGGGACTGCTAAAGAACTCATCACTTTATTAATGGGTGGACTGCGCAGCGGTTTAACCTATGGCGGTGCGCGCAGCATTAAAGAACTTCAGCGCAAAGCGGAATTCGTCGAGGTTACAACAAATTATATGCGCGAAAGTAAACCCAGACCTGAATCCTTGTCTTAGAAGATCAAGTAATGGGAAATCTTTTAGAATATACTAATAAAATCTACGATGCGGTGCATGGATTTATCCATTTCAATGCGTGGGAAAGGGATCTGATCGATTCCATTGCCTTTCAGAGATTGCACCACATTCGGCAGCTGGGCATAGCTTTTCTCGTTTATCCTGGAGCGACCCATACGCGATTTGAACATTCGTTAGGGACCATGGAGGTTGCTACGCGCATTTTCGATCATCTCTTGAAAAAAGGCATGCAACTCGAGGAGAGCAGCTATTGGAAACAGATCGTGCGCCTGGCAGCTCTCTGCCATGATTTAGGCCACTTGCCTTTTTCCCATGATGCGGAATCAGCTATCTTAGGAAAAGAAGGGCATGAACAGTGGACACTGCGATGCATTCAGAGCCAGCTGTTGTTGCCCGTTTGGACTGCTTTATCTGCTCTTTATCCGCATCGCAATGTCGCACAAGATGTTGTCCATATCGCTGTCGGGGAAGAAAAACTTAAAAGCATGGGCTATATTGTCGCTTTGCCCGCATCGGAAAAAATTTTAAGCGAGATTATTACAGCCGATTTTTTTGGTGCGGATAGGATCGATTATCTTTTAAGAGATGCCAAATGCACAGGAGTATCTTATGGAACATTCGACTATCATCAATTGATCGAGATGCTCTGCATTCTGCCTTCTTCGGAATCTCTTTCGCTCGGCGTGGAGGGAAATGGGATTGAATCCTGCGAGGCCCTTTTGCTCGCGCGTCATTTCATGCATCAAAGAGTGTATCAATATTCTTCTGTTCAAGCCTGCAAGTTCCACATCAAACGCTTTATGACAAATTTTTACGCAAAAGGAAATTATCTCGCTTCATTGGACAGCTATCTCTCTGTTTCGGACAATGAAATTCTCAGCGCTTTGCATCTCTGCGCACGCGATTCTCAAACAGAGGAACACGCAGATGCTGCTGCTATAATTGGTCGAAAGCAGCGGTTTCGAACCATTGAGATCGATTCCCAGATTACGGAAGAGGATCTGAAAAACATATTGAGCGCGCTTTCCATCTCGCCTGATGCTTTATTTTGGAACATACCAGTTAAACAACAAGAAAAGGGGTTATCCTTTCCTGTTCTCATAGCCTCAGGATCGATTATCGATGCCTCGCAATATTCGCAGATTCGCATTCCTAGTGGAAAAAAAAGTTGGATTTTTGTTTCTCCCGAAGTGGAAAAAAGAGTGATGGAGGAGATCAAACGCCATGTTTAGAGCGATAAAGGCAGAATTTCAGGCATTAACTCGCTCTGAGCGTTTATTTATCTTGTTCGTACTATTGTGCAGTTTTCTGATTCAGGCTGACTATGCTTCTATCCGGCCGGTGAGTAATGCTGTTTTTATCACATCGTACGGATCGCATTTTTTTCCTTATGCCTGGCTGGCAACTGTTCCTCTGAATTTGTTGCTCATCAGCTGGTATAATAAGCATCTGCCCCGATGGGGTTGTTTTAAAACTTTTTTGATGATTGCTTGCACAATCATTGGATTTAATCTGTTTTGCGCATTGTTTTTAAAAAAACTCTTGTGGCTGCCTTTTGCTTTTTATGTGTGGAAAGAGGTCTATATTATGCTGATGTTCCAGCAACTATGGTCTGTCATTCATTCTACTGTAGCGTACTCCCAGGCCAAATATTTGTATGGTTTCATTTTTGGAATAGGGGCTTGCGGAGCGATAACTGGCAGTATTCTACCTGGATTTTTCGCAGTCTCGTTAGGGTCGGAAAATTTGTTATTTGCAACTTTGCCTATTTACCTGCTGCTTATCCTTTGCTACGGGATGGCTTTGAAACAGACTCGCGAGGGATTACAATTCAAACTCGATGATGAGGTGAAAAAGAACTCTTTAGACGCCTTTTTACATGGTTTTAAGCTCATACGGTCTTCTAACTTTTTACTATTTATCCTCTTTATCGTCATTCTCATGCAGCTCTCTTCTACGCTGATCGATTACCAATTCAATCATTTCGTGCAAACGCATATTTCCGAAAAAGATCTGCGCACCCAGTACACAGGCCGCGTTTTAGGCATGGTCCATTCTGCGACATTAGCCCTGCAATTTTTCGGCTCGTTTCTCTTTGTGCATTTTTTAGGAGTCAAACGCAGCCACTTTTTTATTCCCCTTGTCTTAGGAATTAACAATCTCGCATTTCTTTTCCTCCCGACCTTTGGCCTCATTACATTTTCGTACATCACTGTAAAATGTTTTGATTTTTCCTTATTCGGTATTGTTAAAGAATTGATGTATATCCCTTTAAAGAAAGATGATAAATTTCGGGCAAAGGCGTGGATTGACGTCTTTGCCCACCGGACATCTAAAGCATTGGTCTCCATTCTCATTTTTGGACTGCAATGGTTGATGGATTCTCATCTGCAAATGACCATTGCAAGCATAGGCATGACCCTGTTTATTCTCTGGTGTCTTCTCGTTAAAAAAATGTTAAAAAGCGAACCTATGCTAGCCCTTAAATAATTTATACCAAGAGATCTCATGTTTACAATGCAGCCTTCTTTAACTCCTGAACAAATCCTCAATGATCCCCTCCTGAATAAAGGAACGGCATTTACCGATCAGGAAAGAGAAGCCTTTGGTCTCCACGGTTTTCTTCCTTGTCATGTTTCAACCATGGAAGAACAGCTCGAACGGCGCTATCAGAATTTTAAAGAAAAGCCTTCCTCTTTAGCAAAATATACCTATCTTTCGAATCTGCAAAATCGCAACGAAATTCTCTTTTATCGCCTCGTTTATGAGCATATCGCAGAGATGCTCCCGCTCATATATACACCCACTGTAGGAGATGTCTCTTTGCTGTTCAGCGTCCTCTATCGAAAAAATCGAGGGATCTATCTCAGCTACCCCTTAAAAGATAAAATGGACGCCATTATTTCCTCTCTTTCTAAAGACATCGATGTCATCGTCGTAACCGATGGCGAACGCATTTTAGGCTTAGGAGATGTCGGGATAGGAGGCATGGCCATTTCGCTTGGCAAATTAATTCTCTACACTCTCTTTGGAGGTATTCATCCCGCGCGCGTATTGCCCATTTTCCTCGATGTCGGAACAAATAATGAAATTCTGCTCAACGACTCTCTTTATCTCGGATGGCGCCATCCGCGCATCACAGGAAAAGAATATGACGATTTTGTCGATAACTTCGTCCATGCAGTCAAACGCCGGTTTCCAAAAGTTCTTTTACAATGGGAGGATTTTGCGAAATTACATGCTAGGCCCCTTTTAGAAAGGCATCGCGAAAAGATCTGCTCTTTCAACGATGATATTCAAGGAACTGCAGCTGTTGTTCTCGCTGCGATTTTAAGCGCTGTGAAATTATCCGGACAAACATTGAAAAATCAGAAAATCGCAATTTTAGGTGGAGGCTCTGCGGGGTTAGGAATTGCTCAGCTCATCTATCAAGCCTTGCTGATGGAAGGATGTTCACAAAGGGAAGCCAAATCCAAGTTTTACATTATCGATGTAGAAGGTCTTGTGCATTCCCAACTTTATCATCTCGATCCCGAATTAATGAGTTTTGCAAGAGATCATGAAGAACTCTCTTCTTGGCATATCCCTGGAGAAAGAAAAAAAATCGCACTTCTCGATGTCATCCACAACGCTCAGCCCACGATTCTCATCGGTGTGTGCGCCCAGTCCAATATGTTCACAGAAAATGTCGTAAAGACGATGGCGACTTACTGCGAGAAGCCCATTATTTTACCTCTTTCCAATCCGACCTCTCGAAGCGAGGCCCATCCTCAAGATCTCATTACATGGACACAAGGAAGAGCTCTCATTGCGACGGGCAGCCCTTTTGATCCAGTGATATTCGATGGCAAAAGCTACACGGTCGCCCAGTGCAATAATGTTTATATTTTTCCCGGCGTTGGGCTCGGCGCTATCGTTGCCAGGACCCCCAAAATGATCGATAAAATGTTCATTGCAGCGGCCCATACGCTCAGCGAACATTCACCCATGCGCAAAAACCCCTTAGCCGGTCTATTTCCCGGTTTGCAAGATTTACGCACTGTGAGCCGTGAAATTGCTATTTCGATCATCCGACTCGCACAAGAAGAAGGTTTAAGTCCCAAAACAGACCTCTCCGACATCAAAAAAAGAATTGATCAAACAATGTGGTTTCCTGAATACCGCTCCTACGATTTAGAGGAGAACTTCTAGAGCCTTTTCATAATTTGGCTCTTGGGTGATTTCAGGTACGAGCTCGGTATAAAGGACTGTATTTTCTTCATCTAGTACAACAATCGCACGCGCGCATATTCCTGCAAGCGGGCCATCTTGAATTAATACACCATAATTTTTCGCAAAATCCTTCGAGCGCATCATTGAAAGGGTCATAATATTTTTCAGATTATCCTGATCGCAAACCCTTTTTTGTGCAAAAGGGGAGTCTGCCGAGACAACAATCACTTGCGCTTCAGGATGGTTCTTCATCGCTTCGTTGAACTTTCTGGCCGAAAGAGAACAGACAGATGTATCCAAACTCGGCACGATGGACAAGATTTTTTTCTTCCCTTGAAAATCCTTGAGCGTATGTTCTTTTAAATCCTTATCCACTAATAAAAAATCGGGAGCTTTTGTTCCCACTTTTGGGAGTTCGCCGGACGTGTGAATGGGTGCTGATTTAAATGTGATATTTGCCATATGAAATCCTTATGTCCTAGATCTGTTTTTTGCAAACTTGGAAACTTGTTTCGGATAGGTTCTTATACCAAAAACCACCTTCATGTAAAAAAAAATTCAAAACAAGAAAAATTTTATTGCCCTAAATTTAAATCCTTGGCTAATATTTTGCAAAAAAATTCTTTGATTATTTTTTCCGATTGTCGCGAACACTAAGGAAAATTATGAAGCATAATTCTTATTCAAACGTATGTAAACATTCTGCAAAAAGAATCAAAATCCTATTGGATAAATCTCAACTCCTCTCCTACGCTCTTAGCAAGAGTGCCAAACAAGAGGACTTCCCCGCCACACATAAGTGCGATCATATTAAATTATCGCAGATTCTTGCTGCTATGGATAAACTATGCAGTCAGGACTTTCAGGTCTCCAACCTAAATTGCCATGAATTTCTCGATAAGCAACGCATGAGCAGTCTTCCCATGTGCAACGGCGTTCCTCTGACCTCGTTAGATCATGGAGCGGTATCGACTCAATGCTGCGTCAATCAAAAACACGTGAACTATTTTTTTCTATTTAAAAGCAACGATCCCCAAGATCTCTTATCGCAGCGGCATGTCCAGAGACGCTTCCGCGAATATCTTTTAGCATGCAAACAATTGAAAAATATCGTACATCAAGCAGTGCCCAATGCCCGAAAATATCAAATCGCCCTTCTCAAAGACGAAAATTCAGAAGAAGGGACTGTCAAGTCCATCGATTGGATGCCAGTCAAGATGGAAGAAAGACATTTTCGCATGGGCCACACCATCAAACATCCTCAATAATGGTATAACTCGATCTTGGAGGGTATTTTTAAACTTAAAGACTGTTAATGAATTTTGCTTTCGTCGAATTTTCGGGAATTATTTGGTTTGTTTTATGCCAAATCCTACATAACCCATTTTTAAAGACGGAGAAAAACGAAAAAAAAACCGCTCATCGACGGTGCGCTTCATAAAACTCTTCCAAAAAAGCAGGGAAAATTTAGGGATCAAGCCCTGGATTTTTTTGATTTGGATCTGCTCTTGCAGACACCAATCACTTAGCTCTTGGGGTTTGATGAATAGTCTATATATATGAAGATGACGGGGAGTGTTAGGCAGCCACCATTCGACTCCTTTGATGACGAAAAGCCAACTTAAAGGGTTTCGATTAAATGTATGAAAGAAAAAAAGGCCGCCTTCTTTCAATACGCGCGAGGCTTCCCTAATAACTCCTGCAGGCTCCTCAACGTGTTCGAGTAAATCCATAGCGCACACGACATCAAAGCTTTTTTCGGCAAATGGCAAATGCAAAGCATCTGCTTGGATATAGAGCGCTTTTTGCGTCGTGTCTTTTGCTTGGGCGATCTTTAAGCTATTATTTGAAAGATCTACCCCTACAGCATTGTGTCCAACTTGGGCCAGTGCATTGGTGAGAAATCCTCCTCCGCAGCCGATGTCCAGGATTTTTTTACCTGGGCCTAAGGTCCGTGCCACAGTTTCCAAGATCCAGGGATTGCGCGTTTCGTTTTCCTTTCTCAAAAGCGCTATAGGATGCGACCAATCGGAATACCATTTCTCTTCGAGCTCTTGATAAAAATCGTTGTTAATGCAAGGACGTTTCATGGCATTTATCCTACATCCACATCGCGTTTTTTTCTCAACACATTCCAATAAAGGGCCTGGTAAAGGGCAAATAACCCGATAAACACTGTTTGCATCCACAAAAATATACTCACTATGGGACGGTCCTTTTCAAAGGAAAATAAAAACGCGGGAAGATGCTCAGCCCCATACAAAGGCCAGATAACTCCGAGCAAGGCAAGAATGATGGGATGGTTTAAGAATAATACCGCGTGCAGCCATTGTTCTGACGCAGGACAGCACTCTTTATGAACAAACTCATCTTTTGTGACAAAAATACAAGAAAATAAGGCGATTCCTATATAGATTTTCAAATGGGAAGAATCGAAGGGAAATAAAAGAACGTAAGCAAAACAGAACAGAACGGTCATGGTATCCAAAGGATGCCCTATGCGCTCCCAGCGGGGAAGATCGCGTTTGACATGAAAATAAAACTCATCAAAAAAGATGATCGCGACCTGAAGAATGAAAGGAAATAAAATGAGATAAATCATTTAATGCTTTAACTTAAAGTTAATAAATCTGACACCCTCTTAGTTTAAATTAAACCTCTATGCTTTTTGAAACAACCCCCCTGCGATGCTTAAGCCTGGCCCAAATGCTAAACTCACTATAAACGCTCCTTCTGGGATTGTGTCGTCCTTTAAAATCCTTTCCCAGATATGAGGAAGCGTCGCTGACGACATATTTCCATAATTTTGCAAAACAAATAAAGAATGAGCCAGTTGCGCATCACCCAAGGAGAACAACTGCTGAATATGCTGCAAAATTTTCGGCCCACCCGGATGAATGGCAAAATAGGCTTGGCTTTTAATAGCGCTTGCATCTTTTCCTGCTCGTTCGGCAAGGCGTGAAAAATACCCTTCCAGAGTACGAGCGATAAACACAGGTACATTTTTGTGAAGGGTCATCGAATGGCAAACATCATCGCAATTCCACGTCATACCATTGATGGAATCGGGGATTATTTCTTCCAGAAGAGTGAGGATTTTCAAAGAGGATCGATAGGGATTTTCTTTAAAGACCGAATATTTAATGAAACCATCTGCAAATAGACTTTGTACGATGAGTTGTTCTGTAGTGTGGCGCAGGGGATGCATATGCAAACTGCATATCTCTGTATGTACGATGTCGACATTCGGATTAGGGGAGGGGGGGCTAATTACAGGGAATGCCAAGGAGCCCGCGGCAATACGTACCGCTGGTATCGAAGCATAACATCCCATGTGATAGGCGTGAGTGATAATCGTATTTGTAGATCCACCTCTTTTGGAAATGAGTTTTTGTGCCCCGCTTGGAGCAATATATCCCGTACAAGTCACATGAATGAGATGAAAAGGAAGAAGAGTTGGCTCAGCGTAGAACCGCTCAAAGATCGCTGTAACTTCTTTGTCGAAAAAGGACATTCGATCTTTAAAACCTATTCCCGCAGGATGCAGAGTGACAGGATAAATATCCATCGCTTCATAGCGCTCTTGAAAGGGATCGCTAATTTGGAAACCGCGTCTTTGAATTTTTTCTTTTCCGCTTCCCAGCTCGAATAAACGCTCTTTGACCGATGCAAAAGAGTGTTTTGCACTGACAGAGGCCATCTCATGCAGTTTTGCCGTCCATTCTAAAAGTTCCGATTGATCTTTTTCAAAACGCGGGCGAATGTGGACAAAATCTCCAAGAGAATAACTCATATTTTCACCTCGACGAACACCATGAGTAACATACAGAGATAATACTTTTCTAGAAAATGTCTAGTACTATTTAAAGCATCATAGAAATGCCTGTAGCGACAAGAATAATGGCGAATATCTTCCGGATTTGCGTTACTGGCAGCATATGAACCCATTTTACTCCAATAGGTGCCATTAAAAAAGAGACGACTCCCACAGTAATAAACGCCGGCATATCAATATAACCCACGTCTTCAGGCAGTTGCACATTCCTTAAGCCGAGAAAAAGATAAGATATAGCCCCAATACTTGTCACAAGAAATGAACACGCGGCGGACGTGCCTATGGCTTTTTTGGCTGGTACTTTAAAGGCCGTAAGGAAGGGCACGATCAAAGTTCCACCTCCAATTCCCAAAATGTTTGATATACTCCCAATAGCCGAGCTCCATAATAGGAGAATAGGGGCTTTAGGCAGGCGATAAGACTCTTCGATGTCAGGGGACTTTCTCCAGAAATTTATCGCTAAAGAACAAAGGAAAATTCCGAAGAAAATCATCAATCCTTTTTCCGGAAGCCATTGAACCAGAATTGCGCCTAGTATAGACCCGGTGAAAAGGCCAGGAGCCATTCTCTTAAATACATTCCACATCACAGACTTGCGCTTATGATGCGCCCAGGTGGAAGCAGCCGTATTTAAGATCATCGCAGCAAGCGATGTTCCAATTGCTAGATGCATGAGATAAGCATAAGGATAATCGAGCAAATAAAAGACATAGTAAAGACATGGAACGGTAATGATGCCTCCACCAATTCCTAAAAGACCGCCTAAAACCCCTGCCGCAATACCGATAAATATATAAGCGATTATCGCCAGCAGCCACTCCATCATCTTTTCCTCTTTTGCATCACTTATACCATTCGTAAAAAATAAAGTCATATATGGCAAGGAAGCGGCACAAATTTTTTATCTGGACGGTAGGGGAAAAATTCCTAATCCTCCTAGCAAAGGTCTTTTCTAAACTCAACGTCTGATAATTAATCTTATGTTGCTATTAGAAGTGAAGAGGGTATGATCAGTATTCCAGGCTTTGCTTAAGTGCACTGTAGAGATCAACCAATTGAGGCGCTTTCTTCGCTTGGAGCATTTTCACCTACTTCGGGCAAATCAGCTCTAGAGATTTGAAAAACTTCTGAAGCGTGCTCTTTTGTCTCAATCAGCGTCACGGTGAATTGATCTTTAAAGTCATCTTGCGGGACAAACAAGATGCGATTGACGGTTGAATATACGGGTATAATTTCGTCTTTTAATGCTTTAGCAGCATAGTCTTTTTTTAATAATTTATATGTATGAAAAGTGTGAATCGTATCGATAGCCCCAGGAATCATAAAAGGCCAAAATATAAATCCCAATACTTTGAAAGCAATAGATCGGGGAAACGCGGAATTTTTGATTTTTTGGGCGACCCTTTTTGCATCGATATGTTTTAGGTCGACAGCATCCGGGGTTATGGAATATTCATAAGGAGAATTATTTTCGATCGTGATGTGCAGCGGCTGTACTCCTTTGCCAGGCAGATTGTGGCCTAAAAGCTTTTTGCATTCCTCCGCAGATAAAGCTTTAACATGTACTTCCACGGTTTTCTGTTCTGGATCAAAAACGGTGAGAAGGGTCGCAATCGATGAAAGCGGGCGAATATGATGGTGGTACCATTCCCAGCAAAGACAGGCACCTGTTAGGATAGATATAGAGGCATAGAAGAAAAAAATTTTTTTCATAATCTTCCAAAATTATTTAATTAGCATCAGTGTAGACTAACCCATATTTAATTTGCAATAATTATGAAAACGATTTAATTTTAAATTAACTATAATTAACATCCTTATTTTAATTATTAACCATTTACGCGAAAAGTAAAAATTTACTTTCATGATTTATCCAGAAATAAAAAAGAAATCAATTTACCAAATCCATAAGAGACTTTAAAATAACGTGATGTCTGGAATGATCAATTAGCAGGAGCGAAGCGAGATGAAAAAAAAGCAAAAGCCGTGGAAAGTATTTCTTGCCATTATTTTGGGTATCATTGTGGGATGCCTGACAACAAAGGGCACAACGCTTTTTGGAATCGACTTATATAATCTTTATGAGTTTTTCGGTAAAATTTTTCTTAATGCTTTGACCATGGTCACCGTTCCTTTAGTCGCCTCCTCCATCATTACAGGCATTGCCCGCATTGGCGGCGAAACGAGTTTCGGCAGACTGGGAGTCAAAACATTTGGTTTTTATTTAGGAACAAGCGTGATTGCTATTCTCATAGGACTTTTATTTGTCAACCTGCTGAGTCCCGGTCATCATATCCATGTGGACCAATTACAAGCCGCAACCCAAGCCAACACCATTCAACAGCATCTCACTACGCAGGAATCTTATCGATTTACTAATGCTTTGCTGCAGATCGTCCCCTCAAATATTTACAATACTTTTGCAAAAGGAGAAATGTTAGGAGTAATCTTTTTTGGTCTTGTCTTTGGTTACTGCATTTCCAAAATTGAACAGCATTCATCCACTACGCTTTATAATTTTTTTCATGCCATTTTCAATACCATGCTCTATTTGATCCATCTGGTCATGAAATTTTTGCCTTTAGGGGTATTTTTCCTCGTCGCGCGTTCTTTTTCGGAAACAGGAGTTAAATCGCTTGCTTCTTTAGGGATGTTTACCCTCTCTATCTTATTGGGTTTGGGAGTCTTTATCTTCATCGCTTTGCCGCTGCTCCTCAAGTTCATTGGAAAAGTACGCCCGTCTCGTCATTTCAAAGCGATGGGTCCAGCTCTAATCACCGCCTTTTCTACTAGCTCCTCATCGGCAACTCTTCCGATCACAATGGATTGCGTGGAGAAAAGGGCGGGAGTTTCCAATCGCATCTGCAGCTTGGTCATCCCCTTAGGCACCTCTATAAATATGTCGGGCTCCGCTCTGTATGAATGCGTGGCTGCGATGTTCATCGCTCAGGCATACGGCATTGAGCTCTCCTTCCTCAGTCAATTTCTCTTAGTCTTTCTAGCTTTAATTACCTCGATCGGAGTAGCAGGCGTCCCCTCTGCGAGTTTGGTGGCGATTATCGCGATGTTAAAAGCCCTGGAATTGCCTTTAGAGGGAATCGGTCTATTTATCGCTGTAGATAGAATTCTCGATATGTGCAGAACGACAGTAAACGTCTTTAGCGATAGCTGCTGCGCAATCCTAGTTGCAAAAACCGAAGGAGAACATGAGGTCCTAACAAAAGACACATTCGAAGCTCTCTAGCAATGAGATGGCACTCATGTTGTCAGGCTTTACTTTCCTTTTTTCGCTGAATTGGAATTTTTTTTTCTCTTTTTTGAACGCGTTATAAAAGATGGGGTTGTATTTCTCGTTTTGCACGATGGACGTGTTCTAGAACGATTTTTTACGGGAATGGCTGCCCTGTTTTGCATTTGGACAGCTTCCAGTGCATCGTAGCTCACTTCACTATCTATTGTCTCTTGTAAAGGATTCTTGAAACCCATTGCTTCGACGTGACTCACTGCGTACCATAATTGCGAAATTCCATCAGGAATGGAATCCACAGAATCGTTTGTATCTGCAGAAAATTGGGATGAAGGAGGGCTGGAACTTGTGGGTTTATCTGATGGGACAGAAATTTCAAAGGGTGTGAGCGGATCGAGATATTCCTTATAACCTGAGGCAAACGAAGAAGAAGAGTTGGAACTTGTGGATTTATCTGATGGGACAGAAATTTCAAAGGGTGGGAGCGGATCGAGATATTCCGTATAACCTGAGGCAAACGAAGAAGAAGAGCTGGAACTTGTGGATTTATCTGATGGGACAGAAGTTTCAGTTGGTGTCCTTGGACTAAGACAATCAGTAAGGTCTAAAAAAAAAGAGGCTTGAAATGAAGAATTGCTTGTACTGGGGGGTTCTTTTTTAACCAATGATTTCTGCGTTTTTTTGGAACACATTTCTGATTTTTTAAAAATGTTTAAAACCCACTGGTTAATAATGTAGATTTTATCTACTGCTTCCCAAGGAAACTCTTCAAATGGAGTGTTTTGCAGAACCCCAAACATTCTCTCCATTCTGATTTTAAAAGATGCGCGTTTGTCCTTATCATTTTTATCGCTAAATAGCCCGTTTATGGTAAATCTTAATTCCTTGACGAATAAGTCTACTTTTTCTTGAGAAAATTTAAAAATTACGCAATCATTCGATAAGTCAGTTTGTTTAAACAAGGGGTTTTCAATAAGGGCTTCCAATTCTATATATTGTAATTCTTGTTTCTTTTTTTCTTTGCTTAGCAAATAAAACATTGCTGCTTTATTTACTTCTGACAAAAGATTACATAGTTTTTGATTCACACTAGACTTCCGCGCTATTTGCATTAAACGGATCATTCTTTTGTTAAGGGCATTAGTTTTAGATGGCAACTGCATATAGGAATTGGACAGCATCAATAAAATGGAACGAAGTTCTAAATATACAAAACCCGAGGATGCTGGAGAATACGAAGGCTTGACTAGCATTTTTTCCACTTCTTCACTCAATATTTTAACCGTTGCAAATTCAATTTTGCCGATGGAACTCACAAAAAACTCCTAATCATTCACTCCAAAAGGTTTAGAGGGTGTCTACAAATTAAACTTCTGTCGATTTTCGGGTTCTTTTGGCCTATTTTCGATCGATTTTTTATCGATCGAAAATAGGCCAAAATAATCCCAAAAATCGACGAAGCCTTAATTTGTAGACACTCTCTAATACATAGAATTTAAATACTTTTGTGTTCAAAAGTCTTTTTTTGTAACAAAATTTAGATTAATTTACTAAAGGAATGTGGAAGAGGAACTTCAAAACACATTTTTTTATTGGTGGCGGGATGCGTGAAAGTGATTTTCTGCGCATGAAGACAAAGACGTTGAATGGGATCGTTGCCCGTGCCGTACCTTTTGTCGCCGATAATGGGAATGCCCGCTTCTTTACAATGCACGCGCAATTGATGTTTTTTTCCCGTTACTGGATGCAAACGGAGCATAGTTGACCATTTGTTGCTTGAAACGGTTTTATAATGCGTGATGGCAAGTTTTCCCGCTCCCGAATCTTGCGCGCTGCTAACGAAATAGCGCTCATCTTCTTCTAAGTAACTCTCCCACGTTCCTTCGGCAGTTAAGGGCTTGCCTTCCACGATGGCGTAATAAGCCTTTTCAATGCGATGCTGCTCGAACTGTTCTTTGATGCGTTTGCGCGCGTAATCCGTATAAGCGAAAATCATCACTCCTGAGGTCTCGCGATCCAAACGGTGAACAGGAAAAACGCGCTGCTTGTGAAACCGGCGCTTTAAAATGCAGTGCAAGGACGTCGTATTATCGAAATCCGTGGCAACACTTAAAAGCCCTTCCGGTTTTTCTAAAACAATGAGCTCATCATCTTCAAATAAAACCTTGACTCCCCTTCTTAAAAAACTCACCTTAGGACCCACAGTTATAGAGGAGCCTTTGGCAATGGGTAAGCTGGCCTTGGTAATGACCTTCCCATCGATGCATACCCGGCCTGCTTTAAGCCACGAGCGCAGAGTGTTAAACGAGCTATCCGGAAACAGCTCATGCAAAAAGTCGAGGATCAAACAATCTTTTGAAGATAGATATAGCATAGATGAATCATTCTATCAGATGGGACAATAAATATATATTCCTGTTCAGAGAGTGTCTGCAAATTAAACTTCTGTCGATTTTCGGGTTCTTTTGAGCCTATTTTCGATTGATTTTTTGGGGATTGAAAAATCGATCGAAAATAGGCCAAAATAATCCTAAAAATCGACGAAGCCTTAATTTGTAGACACCCTCTCAGAGGGTATTATTTTTTCTTATTAAAATTTTATGTGCGTCCTGTTTTTGCACTTGTCGTGCAATGAGGTTTCGTTTATAAATGGCTATTGGAAAAGCTAGGGAGGTTAAGTCATGCAAACGACAAAGGAAAAGGTCAGTTACTGTATCGGATTGGAAACGGGAAAAAATTTAAAACAACAGTTTGCAGATATGGACTTTAAATGCCTCTCTGACGGATTTTACGATGCAATAAAAGACCTGCCGCCTCAATTAGTGCAAGAAGAAATCAAATCCATTTTGGTCGCTTTGAAAAATCAGATCGAAAAGCAACAACGTGAATACTTTACACGGCTTTCTGAAGAGAATAAACAGCGCGGCGAGGCTTTTTTAGCCGAAAATAAAGTAAAAGAAGGTGTCACCACTTTGCCAAGCGGCTTGCAATACAAGATTCTCACTAGCAGTTCTAGTAAAGGCCCTCATCCCACTCCGCTAGATGTCGTCAAAATTCATTATCGCGGATCCTTCATCGATGGGCGCGTGTTTGACAGTTCCTATCAGAGAGGACAACCTGTTACATTTCCTCTCAATCGCGTCATTACAGGCTGGTCAGAAATTTTACAAAAAATGCAAGTCGGAGATAAATGGCAGGTATTCATCCCCTCTTACCTCGCCTATGCGGAAAATGGCTACGGTCAAGAAATCGGACCTAATGCCACTCTGATTTTTGAGATTGAACTGCTCGGTATCAACGAAACTTAAAATACTTATTTTTCTTTTCAATTCTTTGATAAATGGTATGATTTGCTTTGGAAATTTAGAGTCAAAATTAAAATATTAATCTGATTCAATTTATGCTATTCGTAAAAAATTTTTTACGCAAAAGTTCCGTTACTTAAAGGTAGCGGCTTGGAACGCTTTTCCCAATAAATAGGTCCATAATCGTATCCCAGTTGTGTTCCTTTGGGAATAAAAGATTTAGCGTAAAAAAGAATATGTAGCATTCTTTCATGATAAGCGGATGCCATATCGAGGTTGGGAGTATCGCTATGGTTGATATAGCGAATAAAATTGCCGCCATCTTGGGCATCGATGAGATAAGGGGCTCGGATATTCTGTTCCCAATAACTCATCGAGATATAATAATTGAAACAATAATAATTTTCTCTGTCTTTAAAGAAATAGGGCCGACGAAGAGTCCCGGTATATTCCCCAATGTATGTGAACGCAGGAATGTCTCGGTTGGTCCAGACGCCATAACCGAATTTTTCATCTATCCAAACAATGGTGACATCGGGAATGCTGCGATCCAGAATATCTCGCGAATAATAATGTCCCATCCACAGCTGGCGCTGTCCGAGTTTACCCCTTTTATGCGCTCGAGCGCATTTTCTCTCAACGCTCTCTTGCGTATCTAAAGAATCAAATTGAATCCGCTCAAAATAATCTACTCCCATCACTTCTTTAAAGCGGGAAATGGGCACAGAAATTTCTGAGGAACTCTCTCGTAATAGAATTTTGACCGACATGAATGGTATAGATATTCGATTTTCAACTTATGAGGAGATTTTACATGGGAAGCAGTTTTGCTACAAACGCAAGATAATCCTATGCATATACCGAAAATGATTCAAGAATCGGTTTCGGTATGTAAAAAATTGAACTGCGAAAAAATAATCAAAAACATACATTAAAGTTATTGCTGACAGGCTTTATGCATCATTTCCTTATAGATGAAAATCATTTTCCTACTCCGTCTTTGATCTTTTTGTTCGATTTAATGGGCATTGCTCATGATTATTCCTTAAAGAGTATGGTCAGGGCCACCCAGCAAAAATGGCTTCAACCCTCCAAAGAGCGTTGGCATTTCGATCCCAAAGAAGAACATCGTATGAGCTACATTTTTCCCTTCTTACAAAAAATTGGATGCGTAGATGCTGTCGGTGCAAAAGAACAGCACTACGACTATGCTCTTGTAATGGGCGGATACCATACGCGTATCTTATCGCGGCTTAAAACACTGGTCGATCAATGGGAAAAAGGGATTCGGTTTCGGCGTCTGGTCTTTCTAACGGGACAACGCTTTTTGGATCCGCAAACAGAAGTTCCACTGTATCGTTTCACAACTAAACAGACGGAAGCAGAACTAATGGTGTATCTGTGGGAAAAGAACTTTGCTTCGAAAATGCTACAAATCCCCTTCACTCTTGTCGACACACCGGGATCGGAAGACAAAGAAGGAAGATGGCTTCGCCCTACGACCAAGGATACAATTCTCAAATGGCTCTCGTATGCACCTAAGCCTGGAAAATGTCTTTGTATTTCAAGCCAACCATTCGTTGGCTATCAGCACGCAGTCTTAAGTACTTTTCTCCCGAAAAATTTCTCGTTCGAAACAATTGGTGCTTACACAGAAAAAGATCTTCCTCTCTCGGTCTACCTAGACAATCTTGCCAGATGGTTATACCAAGAGGCTCAAAAGTGAAAAGGATCTATCTCATCCGCCATGGAGAAACGGAGTGGACTCTCAGCGGACAGCATACGGGAACAACTGATATTCCCCTCACGCAAAATGGCAGAAAGCAAGCCCATCTACTAGCTCAAAAATTACAAAGTTTAAAGTTCCAATCGGTTTATGTCAGTCCCATGCAGCGCGCAAAAGAAACTTGTGCTATAGCCGGCTTTGCAGACCAAGCTAAAGAAGATCCTCTGCTAGTCGAATGGAATTACGGCAAATACGAAGGAATCACTTCCCAAGAAATCCATCAGACAAATCCACAGTGGAACATCTTTTTACAAGGAGCCCCTGAAGGGGAAAGCGTTGCAGACATCCAGCGCAGAACAGAAAAACTCCTCCAAATATATGCAAAAACCCCGGGAAATATTGCTATTTTTTCCCATGGGCACATTTTGCGCTCTCTGGCAGTGCGCTTTATCGAACTTCCTATAGCAGAAGGAAGACATTTCAGCTTATTTCCCGGCTCTATCAGCATATTGGCCTCTGAAAACACGATGCCAGCTATCTATTTGTGGAATGATATTTTCCATTTGATATAGTGAAGTTCTTATATCTAAAACAAAAGGTACTATCATCCATGTCTATCGCTTGGGTCTTCCTCCTTCTCGCTGGCTTTTTTGAAATTTGTTTTACTGTCTCCTTAAAATTTTCCCAAGGCTTCACGCGGTTGATCCCGAGTATCATCACAGTGATTTTTATCGTATTGAGTTTCTTTTCCGTCTCTCAATCGATGAAAATCATCCCCATTGGCACAGCTTATGCAGTATGGGCTGGAATTGGCGCAGCGGGAACAGTCGTCTGCGGAATTCTCTTTTTTGGAGATTCTTATCACATTATCCGTTTGATTTCGATCTTCCTTATTATCGTCGGGATCATCGGACTCAAACTCGCACATTGCGAATAGCTTTGATTTACTGGTATTAGTTTGTCAGAATTTTCTCAATCCGTTAAAAGTTTATTTTTTAATGCGAGGGAGAGCCATGCATATCGTACACACATTTGGACATCTTCTCGGCGGAACCCTTCTCGTCGCCGGCACTAGTATCGGAGTGGGCATGTTAGCTCTTCCTGTTGCCACGTCGGCCGGAGGATTTTTCCCGGCGCTTACCGTTTATATTGCTTGCTGGCTTTTCATGCTATGCACGGGACTTTTGATTTTAGAAGCATGCATTTGGATGCCCAAAGAGGCCAACCTCATTACACTGACTTTTCGACTGCTCGGAAAATGGGGCAGAGTTTCCTGTTGGATTCTCTACTTATTTTTATTTTCCTGCCTGATGATCGCACATGTTACAGGAGGAGGCGATATCGTCAGACAACTGTCCCAAGAAACATTGCCCTTTTGGGCTAGCGCTCTTCTCTATGTCATTTTTTTTGCACCCGCCGTCTATTTAGGAGCGCTATGGGTAGATCGATTTAATCTGCTATTGATGCTCGGTGTCCTTATTACTTATCTATTCTTTGTCAGTTCCTCGATTACTCACATCAATTCCACCTATCTGATGCGCATGGATTGGACGAAAATAGGATGGGCTTTGCCAGTTGTTTTCACGGCATTCGGGTACCAGAGCCTTATTCCTACTTTATATAATTACATGAATAGAAATATCGCCAAAGTGCGCCTTGCGATCATTCTGGGCACGTGCATCCCTTTTCTTATTTATGTCGTCTGGGAGCTGCTTATATTGGGAATAGTTCCTTTTGAAGGTCCTGGAGGATTAAAAGAAGCTCTCCTTACGGGAACCACTGCAGTCAATCCTTTGGGATCGTTTCTTCAAAACCTTACGCTGCTCACTTTTGGTCAGGCGTTTGCATTTTTTGCGATGACCACATCTTTCTTGGGAATCTCCATTGCTTTTGTCGATTTTTTAGCTGATGGACTCAAAATCCGTAAAAATAAACGCCATAAGTTGGCTCTTTGCTTTTTTGTTTTTGGGGTTCCTTTACTTATTTCCTGGCTTAATCCTCATCTTTTTATTAAAGCCCTCAGCCTTGCCGGAGGCTTTGGTGTAGCATTGCTTCTAGGTGCAATTCCCATATTAATGGTATGGGCAGGACGCTATTTTCAGGGACATTCTCTACTGCACCAACAACTTCCTGGAGGAAAGTTATCCCTTTCCCTGTTGGCGGCATTTGTCGTTTTAGAATTGTTCTATAATTTCTAAAAATCAGCATTTCATAATAATTGAAGATAAATATTGTTAAATAAATAAATAAAAATGTATTTACATTTTTTATGTAGTTAAATTGGAAAAATAAGATGTTAATGCAAAAAAATAAAACTTCAAATAGCTTTGAAGAACATTTAGATATTATAAAAAAAGAAATGCTTTTTTTATTTCAAAAAAACCATTTAGCAAAAGATATTAAATTTTTAAGAAAAATGGCTATTAATATTAAACACTTGCATTTTGACGCAAAAAATGCCAAGAAAAACTCTCAATGGAAACAACAAGCAAAAGATATCGAACACTTTCTTTCAACACCCATCGGCGCCCCTTTTATCAGCTCAATCACGCTGACACAAGCAGCCGACAATTTCAGCGAACAAAACCCCAAAGAATCCGACTTAAGCATCTTGCTGGAAGATTTCGGCAAATATGGACGGCATTATGCCGCTCAACTGCTTCGAGCCGTTTTGTCTTTTAAGAGACATTCATAATTAATTTTCCAAAATATTTGCGTTTGCCAGCTCTCAGATTTGGCCGCTGGCGCGAAACAGCCTATTTGTAAGAGCAGGATCGCTCAAGAGAATCGCATCGCAAAGGACAAGAATGCAGCTATATTTTCCGGCATCGGCAAAACGCAAAAGAGCATAGAGTTCTTTGGCATTAAGAGAAAAATGCTCGCCCCTCTCTACAGAAAAATCCGCATGCCTAGTCAGCAGCATCGGATGAGCCTCCATTGCCGCTGCCCGCAACAGCTCCTCTCGCGAATAAAACAGTCGGATAGGAGTACGCGGACAATAATGACGATATTTCATGCCTGGAGACACTATTTTTTCTTCTGAATGACCACCTTCTCGAATAGAACAACCGATTACTTCCTCTAAATGCGCTTTTGTAATCGTGCCTGGCCTTAAATACAAAGGTGGGTTGTGTAAAAGACTGATCACTGTCGATTCGATGCCCAGCTCCGTTTTCCCTCCATCGAGCACCGCCGCGATCTTATCTGAAAAATCCTCTAACACATGATCGCAAGTTGTAGCGCTGGGTTTTCCAGAAAGATTGGCAGAAGGAGCTGCTAATGGCTCGCCTACTGCAGTGATCAAAGCTCTTGCAATAGAATTGCTGGGCATGCGCACTGCGATGGTATCCATCCCGCCAGATACAATGGCTGGAACATGAGGATGCTTTTTAAGGACAACTGTACAAGGTCCTGGAAAAAATGCTACGGCCAAACGGTAAAATACATCGGGAATATCGATCGCAATTTTTTCAACATGCGAAATATCTGCTATGTGGACAATTAATGGATTGTCAGCAGGTCTGCCTTTCAGTCTGAAAATCTCTGCAATAGCATGAGGATTAAAAATGGGAGCACCCAAGCCATAAACCGTTTCAGTCGGGAAAGCCAGGACATGCCCTTTTTTTAAAAGATGAGCAGCGCGTTCCATGTGTTCGGGGCTTAGCCTTTCGGTGCAAAACAGCATTAATGACCCAATATCCAGAAGAAAGAAATAGATAATACAATTTTAATCCCCAATCCCACCAGCAATCGATTGAAATGCCGATCGATGAATCGTTTGATCGGCGCTTGCCATCTGCACATTGCCTCAGCTATAGAGAAAAAGCGCACTGCGCGCGCCAGGCCTACAAAAAGAAGAAAGTTACCTAAAGACAGCTTGCAAAAGCCAGCCGATAAAGTGACAATTTTAAAAGGGATTGGTAAAAGACTTCCCAGGAAGATCGCTCCGCTTTCATGCAGATTGTAATGTTGAACAAATGTATTAAAGGAGCTTTCTGAAATTAGATGCTTTACGATAAAGGGGCCCATCGAATCCCACAGCAACAACCCAATCCCGTACCCCAGACACGCCACGCATAGCGAGACAAATGTCGCAATAAATGCATACAAAACTCGTCTTTGCGGGTTTTGCAAGCAAAACAGCATCAAAAGCGCATCTAAAGGAAGAAAAAGAAATAGCTCGCTCGAGAAAATGATTCCGAGCCACATGGGTGCAAATGGCAAGGATGCTTTTGATGCCGCCCAGTTATAAACTCTTTTTGCATAATTCATACAATCCACTAAATTTGGAAAAATTATAACAGGTCAACACTATGAAGTCAATAGGGCAAAAGCTAATCAAGTTACTAATTATCAATAAGTTATAATACACTGGCTAGCAAAACCCAAAGAAGGTATACTACTTTTTTAAACAAAAATTCCTCTAAGGGGTCTCATAATGAAAGTCACAGCCACGATTATATTCGCATACGCGTTGCTCATTTTATTGGGTGGATTGATTGGCCATTTTAAAGCAGGGAGTACAGCATCTCTGATTTGTGGAATCACTTTTGGCGTTGCACTTGCCTTCTGCTCTTACGCCATTGCAAAAGGAAAAATTTTGGCACAATATTTAGCTCTGATCCTCACTTTATTTCTCGATGGTTTTTTTACATTTCGGTTTGCAAAGACGCTGCATTTTGTACCCGCAGGAATGATGAGCCTGTTCAGCTTAGCAGTCCTCATCGTGATCGCACTCAAAATCCGCCGCAGCGTAAGAAGCTGTTAAGAGAGTGTTTTACCCTAATGATCTCCGGGATAATAGGGCTCGATATGCACGATGACATCGCGCACAGAGGGCCAAGCCTTTTGAATCTCTGCTCGGACAGCTTGCGCTAACTGATGCGCCACTTTGACAGAAAGATCAGAAGCCACCTCAATATCAATATCGACATGGGCATCGGGTCCATAAGACTGGATGAGTATTTTTTCTGTCGCTAAAACTCCTTGCACTCTTAACGCGGCTTCTTTGACCAAAGCAAAAAACTTTTCCGAAGGAGTATAGTCTAAGAGTTGATGCAGATTGTTCCGCATTGCAATCGCTCCCATAATCCCCATTAAAATCGCGATTAGTAAAGCGCCGATATGATCAAATAATGCACTATATCTCGGAATGTAAGCAGCTAGAAGAAGAGCAATGGTTGCAAATACGCTATTGATAGCATCAATGCGGTAGTGTATCGCATCTGCCAGAAGCGCTGGGCTATTTTGCTTTTTTGCCGTGCGTTTAAGGCGGTGGTAAGCTATTTCCAATAAAACAACTGCAATAAAAGGAATAAGCCAGCTATAAGTAGAAATGTGCGTATTCGCTAATTCATGCGTGGAAGCAAAGATTTGCTGAACAATCATTGCAATGGAAATAATGATGAGAAATACTCCCAGCTGCAGTCCAGCAAACGGCTCTAAGCGCCCATGGCCAAATGGATGATTTCTATCCGGAGGCTTGTCTGCGAAACGGATACAAAAGATCAGAAAAATGCTGGTTGCGATATCAAAAGATGTAGAAATCGCGTCTAAGAGAAGCGCAGAGCTATTAAATAACGCGTAGCCAGCAAGCTCAGCTAAAATGATGATTCCGCGAAACAAGGCCCCATGCTTGGCCATTCGAATCATCTGCTGGCGTCGTTCCAGCCTCGATTGCAAAACGCTGCCAGGAAGAGGAACGGATTCGGGAAATTTATTCATCCAAGATCTATTTATTGAGTTAACGCCGCTTTTGCTTTCAACGCATCATTATAACGCTTATCAGCCCTTTCCCACTTCACATTATCAAAGAAAACGCCGATATACTTCCCTCGATCAAGACCGTATTGCGTGATGTATGCGTGTTCAAAAACGTCCATCACCAAAATGGGCTCTCCTCCTGCAAGATGACCGAGATCATGCTCATTGATCCATATATTAAATAGCCGGCCTGATTGGGAATCGCGATACAGGATTGTCCATCCTATGCCTCTCATCATGCCAATGGCTGAAAAATTTTTTTTCCACGCTTCAAACGATCCAAAATCTTTGGAGATCCTTTGAAAGAGCTCGCTGGATTTATCTAATAGCCCTTCGCCTCCGAGATTTTCAAAATACAGCTCATGCAGGCGCATGCCGTCGAACTCCCAGGCCAGACGTCTTTTTAAGGCACCATAATCATACGAGAGATCTTTATCCTGTTGTTCGAGCTCTTTCATTCGACCCAGCAGCAGATTGGTATTTTTTACATATCCTTGATAGAGTTGAAAATGCATTTTGAGCAGCGCATCGTTAAAACCCTGCATCCCGAAAAGATATGTATAATCTTTTGCGACGTATTCAAAAGAGGCAGACCTGGACTTGCCCATAGGGACAATCATTTCTGCATTCAATAATGCAGAAGACAAAAGTATCACTGAAAAAACAGGAGAAAAAAAACCTTGCAACAGCGTGAAAGACATAAAGCTCCCTAAAGATCAAAATGAAAAACACAGATTATATATAGTTTTAAATTTATACCAAACGCTAAGTTGTAAAACACCCTCTTACCCGCAATTGTTAGATGCCACGATTTCGCCGCCTGCCGCAACAAAACCCTGCAATTTGCGTTTTCCACGCGGGCTAATCGATTCAGGGATAATGATCAGTTGATCAAGACCATCCCATTCTTCGGTTAAACTCTCTTCGCAAATGATGCGAAAAGAAGTTCCTTTGCTATGAAGGTCCTGCATGATGCCATCTAATTCAGCCGCCATTCTCCTATCGCAATAGGGATCGGAAGGAAGACAAATGGCCAGCGTTGGAGCTTTTTTGTCCAAAAAAGAGGGTTCCCAATCATTAACTCCCAAGCAAAGATGCTTAAATCTCTCCTTAGAAAATAATTGCGCAGCATACGTTGGGGAATCTAAAACGCCGGCATCAAAAAAAGCAAATGGCACTATCCCCTCTGGCAAAAAGGAAGCAAGCCGATGAAGATAAGCTGCGAAGGCATCAGCGGCAAATAAACGGAAATAGTACTGTCCCTTATCCGTAGAAATCCATTTTTCTTCCCTTTTTTGCTGAGCGCTATTTTTCAATTCGTGGCCGACATAGGCTGACTGCAACAATTCATCCACCCAGTCATAAAACGCCTCTTCCCATCTGCTAGGGTCAAATAGAGAAACAAAATCCAACCCTCCTCGAAAAAGACAGACTCCAAAAGTCTGCTTGGAAAAAGGATCAGACCATTTGACAAACTCTTCGAGCGCACGCGCGTAAGCTAAAAAAGCGGAATTATCAAAAGGAGTCAGTTTGAGCGCGGAGAATTGAAAATCGAAATCCCACAAAATCCATTTTTTATTTTTAACAATGCACTCCGCAGTCTCTTTTTCTTCCGCCCATATGAGATCGTCTTTTAAAGAAGCGGGCAATTTTAAAAGAACTACATCGGACCATTCAAAGGGAAAAGAGGAGGACTTGTTGTAAAACCAGGCTGTCCCCTCTCGATAAAATCCTAAATGATTGCCTGTCACTTGAAAAAGCGTAGTCATGACGTCGACTTTTTATTGGAAAATTGCAGATAATGGATTGTCTTTCCCTTCAGACGCCATAAATTGTCGAAATAGGACGATCCATAACTTTCCCAGTTTGTCACAAAATAAGGCGAAGAAAATACGGGAGCCCAATCTGGACTTGCTAAAAACTCTTCACTGACGCGATGGACATATTCTTGATGGTCTGTCACGATTATAACTTTAGCTCCATTCTTAGAAACTCGGGCCATCTGAGCAATAAATGTATTCTGAAGAAGCCGATGTTTGGCATGCCTTGCCTTAGGCCAGGGATCTGGAAAGTTGATATAAATGCCCTCAAAATGATCGCAAGGCAGATAATGGGCAGTAAAACTTAACGCCTCTCCGCACACGATGAATAGATTGCCGATTTTTTCATTTTTCATTTTCGACCAAATCTTCTGCACGCGGTCGAACCTTTTTTCCACAGCGATCCAATTTATCTCGGAATGGGCTTTAGCTTTTTCAATGATCCATGAACCATTGCCCGAACAATATTCAATCCAGACGGGTGCCGCATTTTCAAAAAAAGCAGGAGGTTCTATTATCTCGCGCGGATCATAAAATTTAGGGATAAAGAATACTTTATCTTGGATAAGAGGCTTGCGATCCTCCCAACGATAAGGAAATTTTAAATCTTTGGGTTTCATGGCTAGATATTGTAGCCTTGAAATGCAGGCCTTGTCTATGAAAAAACCATTTCCTCAGTCTTAAAACTAAAACGAGGAAATGGTTTGAGAAAGAAATATTATTTTTTGATATGCTTATTGATCAGACCAGCCATTTTGAGCATGTCTACTGGTCTTTTGCTGCCAAACACTTCTGCAAGTTTGGCATCCGGAACGATCATGCGTTTATTTTTTGGGTCCTGTAGTTTGCGCGATTTGATATAGGCCCATAATTTTTTTACGACTTGTGGACGTGTGCAGCTTTTCGTCCCAACGACCGCTTGAAGTTCAGAGGACAAAGAATAGGTCATTTTTGTCAGGCCGCCGCCTCCCCTCTTAGCACCGGACTTTTTTTTGCTTGCTGTTTTTTTTCTACTTGCCTTCTTTTTTGCCATATTAATGATTCCCTCTTTCTTGCTCTTTAGGTTTTTGGGAAATTACGAGTCCCATATTCAACCCTTCTATTCGTGATAAAAAAACCTTTTGAAAATTAAAGCAAGAATATTTTTTAATTTTTTCACTATTTAAAAAATCGACGCAGTCAAAAAACTCATGTTCAAATTGTTTGGGTATAAAGCCTATTGAAGAATAGTCCATGACTTTGGTAGTCTAAAATTTATATTTACCCTACTTTTGCAACCTTTGGAGTTAAAGCGATGAAATCGTCTCCCCTTTTTGTTTTATGTGTGTCCTCGTTGATTGCTCTGCATGCAGAGTCCCCCATTCTGGAAGAATCTTCTCCGTCTCCCGATTTGCATTATGAGCTCGCTTCGAAAGAAGATACCTCTCTTCAGGAAGAACTATTATTCCTCGATGAGGAATCCGATGACTTTGACGAAGAGCTCAGCAGCGCAGAAGAATGGAAAGAAAAAAATGAAAGCCTTTCTTTAGAAATTAAAACGGACAAAACCCTTCCTCCCCTGATCGATAGCGCAAAACCTCTGGAAAATATTCAGCCGAATCTATCATTTCGCATCATGGAAGAAAGCAAGCCTGCAGATATAAAAATCGCCGACAGCATAAAAGAGGAACCACCGGCATCTTTACCTGAGTCTTCCCTCTCTGAAAATCGGGTTCTTCGCAACCCTGAAATTAAGCCCTCTTTACAAGAGGATTCTCCAGCTATTCTCACAATAGAAAGCAGTTCTAGCGACATTAAAAACAATCTCGATGTACAGTTAGATCTTAAACGCGCCTTTGTTGGATCTCCTTTCATTTATACCCTTCTCTTCGGCATGTCTATGTTCTCTGTATTTATCTGGCTCTATAGCCTTCTGGCACTCAAAAAGACAGCCCGCGTCCCGCAACAACTCATAGGAAACTTGCATAGCAATTTAAATGGCAATCATTTCGACGAAGCTCTTTCTTTATGCAATTCCCAAGATGCTCTTCTTTGTAAAATGGTCGCATCTGGCATCCAGTCGCGCAAATATGGTCTTTCAGCTATGATCGAATCAATGAAAGCCGAGGGAAAACGCTCCTCGATGAACTTTTGGCAAAAAATTGGCTTGCTCAATGATATCGCCATTCTCGCCCCAATGCTGGGCCTACTGGGAACAGTTCTTGGGATGTTTTATGCATTTTATGATGTGAACCGCTCCATCGAAAGCATCACTTCACTTTTCGATGGCTTAGGAATTTCTGTGGGCACAACTGTTGCCGGGCTCATTGTCGCTATCCTAGCTTTGATTTTGCACTCCACAGCAAAATACCGTTTGATCCGCGTGCTTTCGCAAGTAGAAAGCGAAGCGCATGGCATCGCTTCTTTAATCGACAGTCATGTTTCCCTTTACGAAGAATCCAAGTAGGCCCTATGAGCATTATCCCCGAAGAAGAAATCAAGCAATACGGGAGTATGAACCTTGCCCCCATGGTCGATTTTCTTTTCCTTGTCGTCGCTGTCTTTGCAACCCTTTCAGTCACGCGTTCCGCACTGTACGACAATGACATCCAACTTGTGAAAATACGACCTCAGGAAAATGCCGCTGATCCAAAGACAAGCAATGAACATTATATTGTGCATTTGAGTATTGACGAACAGGGACGCTATAAGTGGATTACCGAATTCAACGAATACTGGATCGACGGTACTGCAGGAATCAAAAAGGAACTCGAACGCCAGCAAACTCTAGGACTACTCCCCAGAGAAAAGGAAAAAACTAAGGTATTAGTCCATATCGACAAGCAATCGCAATGGGAACCCATTGTACAACTTCTCTTTGCTATTCGGGAAACAGGATTCGAGATACATCCTGTTTACGATTATGATGAACAAGGCAATGATGACAAAAAACCCTCCACAATTCGTTAAAAACGTGTTAGTTACGATCGTATTTTCATTTTGTCATTGAAATAAGGAAAGTTTTATATAATCTTTCCTTAATTCATTTTCTCGCACAAATTCCTCTATTGACGCAAAGAGAACAAACGCGATACATTTATAGCACTTTTACATTTGCCCAGATGGTGGAATTGGTAGACACGCCAGATTTAGGTTCTGGTGCCGCAAGGTATGTAGGTTCGAGTCCTATTCTGGGCATATTGCCGGAGACATTTTCAGAAATGACGATGTTTCCGGTTTTTTCATTTTCTAACTGCTTCTGAAACCCTATAAGAGCAACAGCCTCATTCAATCCAGGGGTCGATATTTCCCATCTTGAAAAGTCAATCTAGATTTCAGGACTTAACACAGGTTCTTCCCATGTTAACAAGGCGCCAAATTCAAAGCTTGTAGATGAACTTAGATCTAGCAAGCTCATTGATAAAGAAGGGACGACCCGTAGCGCATTATGGCACCCTGTCTCAATTGCACCGCGATAGCAACTTTTGTCTAATAGAGGTGCAATAATTTCACTTAATTCACTACATACTATTGATTATAAATTGGTTGAATGTTTCAATTCCAGGCTTCTTCGTGCGCAAAAAATCAATGCCTTAAATTCGGCGGCAGGATTAGTTGAAAATGCAATATAATAAGAAGAAAATGGAGAAAAAGATGCTTTCAGGCAAGAAAAGGTCAGAGTATTACCGGGCTCTATTGGATAAGAATAAGGCTTATGAAGGTGTGTTTTTTGTAGGCGTTAAGACCACCGGTGTCTTTTGTCGCCCTACTTGTCCCGCGAGAAAACCAAAGATAGTAAACTGTGAATTTTTTGAAACTGCGCAAGCTGCTCTTTTAGCATCGTTTCGTCCATGTAAACGATGTAAGCCACTATCTCATCCGAATATTGTTTCTAAACTTGTACAAACATTGGTGGATGCCGTTGAAAAAAATCCTGAGAAGCATTGGAAAGAGAGCGATTTTAAAAAGCTTGCGGTTGATGTATCTACAGCAAGACGACAATTTAAAAAGCGCTTTGGCATGACGTTTGTCGCATATGCCCGGGCAAGAAGAATGGGACTTGCTATGAAGCAAATTAAAGAAGGACAGGCAATAATTGATGCCCAACTTTCCAGCGGTTATGAATCTGGAAGTGGATTTAGAGACGCTTTCTCAAGAATTATGGGTGCTCCTCCTTCAAAAAGTGAAAATTGCAAAACGTTAAAAGCATGTTGGATTGATACGCCTTTAGGACCTATGCTGGCAGTGGCTGATGATGAGGCGCTTTGTCTTCTTGAATTTATCGATAGGCGCGGGTTAGAAAAAGAGATTGAAAGACTTAGAAAAAAAACCAAGCTTCCGATCATACCAGGGAAATCCAATCCAACACAGCAAATAGAGAAAGAACTAAGAGAGTATTTCGCAGGTATTAATCAAGAATTCAAAACGCCTCTCCTCCTCCTGGGTTCTCCATTTCAAAAAAGGGTATGGGAAGAGTTACAAAAAATACCAAGTGGGGAGACAAGATCTTATGCTGAAATTGCCAAGGCAATAGGAAAACCCTCCGCTTTTAGAGCTGTCGCACTAGCAAACGGAGCGAACCAGATTGCAATTGTCATCCCTTGCCATCGTGTTATCAATAGCAATGGGGATCTTGGAGGATATGGTGGAGGAATTAAGAGAAAGGAGTGGCTTTTAAAGCATGAGAGAAAATAACAAACGATGCTTTGGATTTGCCCCTGGCAAAGAGTTTTACGCTGAATACCATGACAAGGAATGGGGAGTTCCAGTTTACGACGATAGGCGTTTATTTGAAATGCTGATCCTTGAGGGCGCTCAAGCAGGCTTAAGTTGGGAAACAATTCTCAAAAGGCGAGAAGAATATAGACGAGTCTTTCATTATTTTGACCCAGTTAAAGTAGCTAAAATGACGGATAATGAATTGAATGCTCTCCTTGAAAATCAGGGTATTATTCGGAATCGATTGAAAATTTATGCTGCACGTCAAAATGCATCTGTTTTTTTACAAATCCAGAAGGAATTTAGCTCGTTTGCCAACTATGTTTGGAACTATGTAGACCACAAACCGATCGTTAACCGAAGAAGGTCTCTCAAAGACATTCCTGCCTCTACTCCCCTCAGCAATACTCTTTCAAAAGATCTCAAAAAAAGAGGGATGACTTTTGTAGGTTCCACAATCATATATGCATTTATGCAAGCAGTTGGTCTTGTAGATGACCATCTTGAGGGCTGTCCATGCACAAATCGTTGATCTAGAAAAAAGTTTTTCGATACAAATGGTGGGCGCTTCTCGGCGTTTGCCTACTTGCATTTACAGCTTTTTTAGATGCTACAATTGTGAATACTGCGCTGCCTTTTATCCAAGGGGCACTCAATGCAAATATTCTTCAACTGCAGATGCTCTTTCATCATTTACCGAATGCATTTTTTTGTTTTTGATTAATTATCTCTTGTGGTATTATTTACACCGTTTACATATTCCAAGCTGTAGATTTTTTCTTCTAAAAAAGCGGCTTTGCTCATAACGATCCACAAAAATTTTGCTTGGTCGAAGATTAAGCGCAAAACCATTATTAACCACATTTAACAAAGGTGACAATTATGATGAAATTTGTACGCAATCCACGCTTTCTCCCTTCACTGACATGCGCTCTTTTATTATGTAATGCAGCTCTTTTTGCCGAAATTCCCAACGACCAGCCGCAAGAAAAGCCACAAGAAGAACACGTCTCTGTTGGATCGCGTCCCATGGATCCAGAAAAAATCAAGATGATAGAAGCACAAGCTTTGAAAAGAGCTTATGAGTCTGACGAGACGCAAACTCCTCCTACATCCGAATTTCAGTTGGCTCTAAAAAATGCGAAATATCAAATAGAGGGCGAACCAGAATTCCGGTTAGCTTCTGCAAAAGTGTCAAACTCCTTGTTCTCTCTTGTAAATTTCCCCATTTCTTGCCATTGGCTCTCGTCGAGAAGTCCAGATTTCCGCCATGTGCAAATTGAAGACGGGTCATCATGGGAAATCGCCTCTGGAGATTATTCTATCATCAATTCCTGGCGAACAGATGATCCTCTGTTTATCACTCCTAACAATTCCTGGTTTACCTCGCACCGCTATTACATTACCAATAGAGTAAACAACACATACGTCAGAGCAAATCTCGTCGATGGCCCCTTGGCTTTTGGCCCCTATTCCAATTGGGTGACAGGCATTGATCCTATTCAAGGACACATCTTCTTGCAAAATCAATCCGTATGGTGCATAGATCCACAAGATTTATATATCCTGTCAGATCGCAGAAATAACACAGAATGGGCGCCTAATGACCATGTGATCGTAATTTTGCATGATAACAGACACTCTTCTTATGATCACATACTGATCAACGTGAATATGAATAACCAAGTTCGTGTTAAGGCGTATTAATTGTTCTTATAATCGGGCTTAAATTAATTAAGCCCGATTTGTTTTAACAAAATTCCTTAAAATTAAGGAGATAAAAAAATGACACAAGCCATTTCTTTCCAACGCACTCAAATGTATCATCAAGACGCACTTCAATTAGAGCAAAATCAACGGGCAGGATCTAATCAGAATCCGAATTGGTGTCAAACAGCAGCCAAGGTCGTTTTTGTGATTGGAGGCCTTATTGCTCTTGCAAGCTTTATGGTATTACCAGTCGCCGTTGCTATTTTTGCAACAGTCACTTTAGGAGTACTGGGTTTAGCGGTAAAGGCCTGCATGGGAAGGTCAAGTCCGCTCCCTTCTCACACCCATCAGCATTCCCACCATTCTTGTCCATCACCAGAAATTCCTTGGTACAAAAAAGCAATCACTCCCTACTACGCACTTTTTAACCCACACCCATCAGCGCCTAGAAGCAATGTGCCTATAGGCGGCCAAAACCCACGCCCACCAGCGCCGAGGAGCGACGTACCTGTTGCACCTAGTGGTGTAAATCCTCTTCGCCAAGTGCCAATATCCCTGCCACCAGGACGCGGAACCCATGTGGGCTTAGGAGGCGGACATAATCCTCCAGGTGGGCCCGGCGCATCTGGCCATGTGGGCTTAGGAGGCGGACATAATCCTCCAGGTGGACCCGGCGCATCTGGCCATGTGGGCTTAGGAGGCGGACATAATCCTTCGGGTGGACCCGGCGCACCTGGCCATGTAGGCGTGGGACGTGGACATTTCCTTCCTTCTCACTAATTTTTGGAAAGTCTCGAATGTGATTTTTTAAACACCCAAGCTTAAAAAATTCTAAGCTTGGGTGTTATTTTTTTTGTTTGTCTCTAAACAAAAGAATGCTATATTTGCTTCTATCTTTTTCTTAGTCGATTCTTGACAAGTTTTCGATGAGAATAAGTTCTTTTAGATAAGGAGTGGATGCATGGGAAAAGCCCGAGAAGTCAAAAAGGAAGAGCGCAAAAAACCTCAAAAATCTCTTAAAGAAAAACGGCTAGCCAAACAAGAAAAGAAAAAAAGCAAATAGTTTAGCGCTTCAAACAACTTCAAAAATGCATTTTTGAAGTTGTTTACATTAAAACCAACCTTTATACGACCGTATATAGAAAAACCGATTCTATTTCTTGAGGAGTTAGTCCTCCATGAGCCGCATGAAAGTTTTGTTCAAAATGCTGCTTCTCATACCACCAAATACTCTCTTTAGGATAGGGCAATAGAACAAGGTTTCCCACGCGCTCTATAAAACGCTGAGAAACAGGAGCTGCACCGAAAAATCCTAGATCGATTAAATCCCTGACAAAAAAAACATCGGCTTTGCCCTGTAAATTCTGAGAGAGAAAGTGATGCGTTTCTACTAAGTGCTCTTCTTTAATATGCAAAAAGAAATCCCTACAGGAGCCTGCAGGTACCAGAGGTCGCCCTTCGCGATTCACTTGAAGGCTCTTCTGAATCTGTGGAAATTCCTTATTCAAATAAAGCGTTGTGCGCGGATCGACTAAAGTCATTCCGTGATCTGCAGTATAGATCACAGAAATGCGCTTATTGCAATTGACAACTGCCTGCCAAAAGTGCTCTTCAATCGAGTTCCAGCAGTGGTCCATAGCATCTGCAAATTCTTTAGACCGGACCCCATGCCTATGACCTGCCGCATCGATATCTCCAAAATAAATGAACACATAGGCGGGATTTGATCGAGAGGATTGGCAAAGTTCCACCGCTTTTTTTAGACCATCGCTAAACGTCCGATAAGGCACTAAATGCGCTCCTTTATACATCGCTTGGGAATAAGGAGTGTGTATGATGTTTTCTAGCTGGACGACATAACTGTCGATAGAGCGATTTTTCAGAGTCTGAAAAAAAGTGACGAAGGGGAATAACGCATCCGAGGAAATAGAGGTTTTGCTCAAAGTATTGACTTGCCGATCTCCGGCAAAGGAAAATAGAAGAGGGCTGATCATGCGATCGAGCATCGGTTCATATTGAAACCATTCATAAAATCCGGACTGTCCCACTTCAAGCCCTGTGCAAATCGACGAAATATGCGCAGTGGTCGTCGAAGGAAATTGCGCTGAGATCTTCGAGGCTATTCCCTCCTTTTCGAATCGCGACAAAATGGGAAACGCTGATAAATACTCTTCAAAAAAACACCATCCAAACCCATCGATGACGAACAGGACGACAATGTCCTGTTTGGACCATTTACCTCCGATGGCATTTATTGGTATCGTCTCCAAATCTTCTCCAGTAAATAACTTGGTAACTGTATGGGGAATCAGAGAATAAGCATAGGTGTGATAGAGAGGCTTTTTAAAATGAGAGGTAAATTGCGCTGCTTCAAGAGCAGAAATGGATTCAATATTGATCATAGACCAGATAATGAGTATTTGAAGATTTATTTTCTCTCAAGAATCTATCTCGATAAAATTTTTCGTCGATATAAGAGACTGTTTTATAACTCTGAAATAAGCAATGGTTAATTTTATAGATATAAATATTTTATTTTGCATAATGCAAAATATATAGAATTACAAACACACAGCTGGATCATTTTAAAATGAAAAAAACGAAATCACTTCCAGTAAGGCCTTTGAGCGTATTCATGCTCGCTATGATCAATATCGCCGCTATCGGCAGTGTGAAAAATTGGCCTGTCACAGCAGAATATGGTTTTTCATCTATTTTCTATTTCCTTTTAGGAGCGTGCATTTTTTTTATTCCCCTAGCTCTTGTCACTGCAGAACTGGCGACCGGCATCCCTAAAGCCGGTGGAGTATTCGCCTGGGTAAAAGAAGCATTTGGTCAGCGTTTAGGTTTTTTAGCGATCTGGCTGCAGTGGGTAGAAAATGTCATTTGGTATCCCACGATTTTATCTATCATTGCTGCAGCATGCGCCTATGCTGTCCAACCAAGCCTTGTCGATAATAAAGTGTATACCATTCTCATCATCCTCATTATTTTCTGGGTAGCGACCATTGCCAATTTATTCGGCATGAAAACATCAGGATGGATCAGCGCCATCAGCGTCATTTTGGGAACCTTTATCCCCGCTGCGCTGATCATTCCTATTGGATGCATATGGTACTTTTCCGACCAACCTATGCAAATCACTTTGAGTTGGGACAGTTTCATTCCTAAAATGCATTCCATCGACGATTTAGTCTTTTTTTGCGGAGTCATGCTCTCTTTATGCGGGATAGAAATGTCTGCTGTCCACGTACGAGAAGTTAAAAACCCGAAATCCGACTTTCCCCGCGCAATCTTGTTTTCAGGCGTCATTCTCATAGTACTTTCCATTTTTGGCGTCCTCTCGATCGCCAGCATTGTTCCGCAAAAAGAGATCAACCTCGTCGCAGGCTCTGTGCAGACATTTTCCTATTTCGTCAATGCTTATGATCTCAATTGGCTAGTTCCCATCATGGCAGGACTTTTTGCCATCGGCGCCTTTGGATCCATGAGCACATGGATCGTCGGTCCAACAAAAGGCCTTCTTGCAGCTGCGCAAACAGGAGATCTGCCGCCCTATTTCCGCACCATTAACTCTCGAGGAATTCCATCCAAACTCCTGATAACCCAAGCCATCATCGTCACCATTCTCGCAACAATTTTTCTTTTCATGCCGTCTCTAAGCAGCGCTTTTTGGATTCTCACAGCGATGACAGCTCAGATCTACCTCATCATGTACATTCTGATGTTTGCCGCAGCGATTAAACTGCGCTACACACAGCCGCGCCTCAATCGCCCCTACAAAATTTTTGGAGGAAAAATCGGCATCTGGATCATAGCAGGACTGGGGATAGTCAGCTCCGCGTTTGCCATATTGATCGGGTTTCTTCCCCCCTCTCAAATCCCTACAGGAAATATTTATGTTTACGTACTGCTTTTAATCTTGTGCATCTTATTTACGTGCATTAGCCCTTCGATCATTCTCAAGTTCCAAAAACCGCAGTGGAAAAAGCCCCTATCCCACGAAAAAGAGGATACTCTTCTTTAAAATTTCTTTTTGTTGTTGAAAATTCTCACGCAACACTGTAAATTTCTCTCATGAATCAAGATACAAACACTTCTTGGGAAACTTCTTCCAGCTGGTACGACAAGCTCGTAGGGGTTAAGGGTCACTATTATCATCAACAAGTGATCATCCCTGGCGTTCTGAACATATTGGAAAAAGAAAAAAAGGTACAGCCCCATATTCTCGATTTAGCCTGCGGGCAGGGTGTATTATCGCGCCATTTGCCCAAAGGCATCAAATATTTGGGGATAGACGCTTCCGATTCGCTTCTAAAAGCAGCAAAAAGCTATCCCATCAAGGGCCATCAGTACTTTCTTCACGATCTCTCACATCCCCTCTCTCTTCCATACCAAGATTTCACACATGCTACCTGCATTCTCGCAGTTCAAAATTTCGCGCATCCCCTCACGCTATTCCGCACCGCGCATGCACACTTAAAACCCGGATCGCTTTTTATTCTCGTCATGAACCATCCTTGTTTCCGCATCCCCCGCCAATCTAGCTGGGGCATCGACCCCGAAAAGAAATGGCAATACCGCCGCATCGACCGCTATATGTCCCCCCTTAAAATCCCCATTCAGACCAATCCCAGTCAGGAAGCCAAATCAGAAAACACGATGACCTTTCATCTCCCCTTATCGCAATACGCGCAGCTGCTCAAACAGGCCGGGTTCGTCATAGATTGGATGGAAGAATGGTGCTCAGATAAAAAAAGCATCGGGAAAAATGCAACGATGGAAAATAAAAGCCGCCTGGAATTTCCCCTCTTTTTGACACTGATTGCGAAAAAGATTTAAATCTTCCTATGTAAAAGGTCTTTAGCGCGGCGCTTTAAACGCTGCTCTTTTTCCTTTTTACGGCGCTGTCTGCGCAATTCCGCTTCTTTATAACGTCTTTTTTCCAATGGCGTTTCCGGGACAATAGAGGGAATTTTTACAGGGATTCCCAATTCATCGACTGCCACAAACGTAAAATACGCAGATAAAATATGCACTAGCTCCCCTGTCTGAAAATGCTGGGTCACCACTTTAAGCCCGATCTCCATCGAAGAGCGCCATACTTTATTTACCGCACCCTTAAAGATTAAAATATCTCCGCGTTTTGCAGGAGCCAAAAAGTGCATCGAATCCACTGAGGCTGTCACACAGGTACGTCCGCTATGCCGCTCTGCGACGACCAATGCCACGCGGTCCAAAATGGACATGACAAGCCCTCCAAAAACCGTATCGTAAGAATTCAAATCATTGGGAAACACCTTATAAATGTGTTCATTTACCGCAGATTCCGACACCTTTTTGGATTTGATCTTTTCCAAATTTAAACTCCTTTAATTTTTTTATATAAGATTTTATTAATAAAGAATAGTATTTATTTAAATATTTGGTATTAATGATCTTTTAAATTATGATCCCGACTTTTCCGCAGCAGAATGCAAAATAGTCAATATGGAAAGATATCAAAAAAATGCGATTTATCAGGATTTACAAAAAAAAATGGTCCTTTTAACTGGGCCGCGTCAAGCAGGGAAGACCACTTTATCTAAAGCGCTTGCCAAAGAATTTTCTTCTTCTATTTATCTCACTTATGATCGATCTGAAGATCGCAAAATGATTTTAGAAGAGGCCTGGCTGCCCTCAGTAGAACTGATCATTCTCGATGAAATTCATAAAATGCCTGAATGGAAAAATTATCTCAAAGGAGTATACGACACGAAATTGCCGCATCAAAAAATTCTCGTAACAGGTAGTGCGCGTTTGGAAATTTTTAATCAAGTGGGTGATTCTCTTGCAGGGCGTTATTTCTTACATAGGCTGATGCCCCTTTCTCCCGCAGAATGCGAAAAGGTTTACGTGGAATATACAATCGATCGTTTTCTGGAACGAGGCGGCTTTCCAGAACCTTTTTTAACTCCAGATCTCGTCGATGCAAACCGCTGGCGCCTCCAATATGTCGATAGCCTGCTAATAGATGTGCTCGATTTTGAAAATATTCAAAATATGAATGCAATTAGATTAGTCTTCGAACTCTTAAGAGAAAAAGTAGGATCGCCGATTTCCTACTCATCTATTGCAGAAGATGTGGCGATTTCTCCCAATACGGTAAAGAAGTACATCGAAATTCTCGAAGCGCTCTATATCGTTTTTCGTGTTACACCCTTTTCAAAAAATATCGCTAGAAGCCTATTGAAAGAACCGAAAATCTATTTTTTTGATATTGGACTTGTTAAAGGAAATAATGGGATTAAATTTGAAAATCTTGTCGCCACTTGTTTATTGAAAAGTGTCTTTGCTAAAATTGATTATCAGGCACAAAATTACACACTTAAATACCTACATACTAAAGAACGTCATGAAGTAGATTTTGCACTTGTACATGATGATCATATTGAAAAAATTATCGAAGTCAAAAATGCAGACCATTCCATTGGACATGCGTTGCGTTACTTTCATGAAAAATATCAATTTCCCGCCGTACAAGTCGTCAAAGAGTTAAAGCATGAAAAAATCGAAAAAGGAATCGAGGTAGTTCAAGGCATAAACTTTCTCAAAGCACTCGATTTATAAATTCCTTACTAAAAAAGTGAATCGATATCCAAAAGCACCCATTTTTATACCGAAATGGAAAGCAAATTTTTCATAAGAGACAGATTGTAAATAACTTATTTTAAAAAAATTTCAAAAAATTATCAGCTTACACTATTATTTATCTGAGAAACCAGTTATATTTTCGATTAAATCATCACTAGAGCATTTTTCCATGTGCGGAATTTTCGGATATATTGGACCACGCAATCCCGCTAAAATCTGTTTAGCCGGTTTAAAACATTTAGAATACCGCGGCTATGATTCCGCCGGACTTGCAGGTATTCTTTCTGGAGAGATCTTTTGCCATAAGGAAGTAGGAAAAATTTTTGTTCTCGAACAATCCTTACAAGAAACGCCTCTTCCCTTAGATCTGGCCATCGCCCATACGCGCTGGGCAACGCACGGAAAACCCACTAAAGAAAACGCCCATCCCCATTTTGATGAAACACAATCTGTCGCTGTCGTCCATAACGGAATCATTGAAAATCACTCGCACCTACGTACTATGCTCATCGAGGAAGGACGCAGCTTTTATTCCGATACCGATACCGAAATCATCGCACAGCTGATCTCCCATTTTTATGAAGGCGAACTGCTTCCCGCCGTGCAACGCGCTTTGGCTCTTCTCAAAGGATTTTGGGGCATCGCCCTTATCCACAAAAACCACCCCAATCAAATCATCGCAGCCGCCCGGGAAAACCCCATTGCCATCGGATTCAATGCAGCCCGCATGGAAGCTTTCGTCTCCTCCGATGCCAATGCGTTTTTAGAAAAAGATCTCGATGTGATGTTTCTTCGCAACGAAGAGGTCGCCGTCATCTCTTCCGATACAGTCCGCGTATTCGATCAAAGCAGTACTCCTGTGCAAAAAAGCACCGAACGCCTCATCATCTCGACCGAAGCCCTCTCCAAAAACGGCTATCCCCATTTCATGCTCAAAGAGATCTTCGAACAACCTCAAACGATCCAACAAGCATTCCACAACCGTTTTATTCCCGATTTCGGAACTGCAGAATTTGAAAATCTGACCTTCACTTCTACCGATCTTCTTGGCGTGCGCCGCATCCTCATCCTGGCATGCGGAACATCCTGGCATGCCGGCCTCATCGCCGCTTCTCTTCTCGAAGACAAAGCCCGCATACCAACCCAAGCGGAGATCGCCTCTGAGTTCCGCTATAAAAATCCCATTATTTCTGAAGACACCCTCGTCATCGCCATCAGCCAATCCGGAGAAACCCTCGACACCCTCGCCGCTGTCCGCGAGGTCAAAAGCAAAGGCGCCAAAACCCTCGGCATCTGCAATTCCAGAAACTCTACCCTCACCCGTGAAGCCGATTGCACCCTCCTTCTCCGCGCTGGCCCTGAAATCAGCGTCTGCTCGACCAAAAATTTTACCAGCCAACTCACAGTGCTCTCCCTCTTCGCCCTCCTCATGGCACGACTGCGCCATATGAGCAAAGAAGAAGGCCAAAACTTTCTAAGCGAAATGCAATCTCTGCCGACCATCGTCGAACAAGTACTGTATCAAAAGGATCGCATCCAAGAGCTCGCCAAAAAATATGCCCACTACCCTCACTTCTTCTTTCTCGGCCGCCACTACATGCACATTACCAGCCTTGAGGCCGCCCTCAAACTCAAAGAGATCAGCTATATTAATGCCCAAGGCTATCCTGCCGGAGAAATGAAACACGGCCCTATCGCCCTTGCCGACCCCAACCTCGCGGTCGTGGGTATGTGCGGCAACAAACGCACTCTAGGCAAAATGCTCAGCAATCTCCTCGAGATCAAATCCCGAGGCGCCCCCATCCTTGCCTTTGCCCCGGAAGGCACCGAAGAAATAGCTTCCATAGCCACTGATATTCTGTGGCTTCCACCCATAGGCGACGAACTCGCATCTATTCCCTATTCGGTTGCAAGCCAGTTACTTGCATACTATATCGCCCTAGAAAGAGGCACAGACATCGACCAACCCCGCAACTTGGCTAAGTCCGTCACAGTCGAGTAGTTAACCAAATAATAAATAAATAAGTTTATTAAGACTTTTTATCTAAATATAAAAAAGACATAACTCATTGAAAATTAACCCTCAGTAATTTAGTTATTTTTGCTTAAATTAAAAATAAATAAATTTAAAGAAATAATAAACAATTTATTGAAACGATTTAAATTATATGTTAAAATTATATTAAATAGATAATAAGAGGTTATTAATTTATGAGCTATCAATACTCACAAAAAATTGCATCTTCGCATTACCAACACTCAGGCCCTACTCCGGCTCCAAAACCAAAGAGCAAAAATTTAAGTAAGTTTACAGCGACTCCAAGCACTAGTACATCGTCACAGCAAGCTCGCACAGAAAAATTGGGTCGAAGAGCAATTCCGAGGCCAACTTCCCAAAGCTCAACGCCTTCCAAAGACTCAACACCAACCACATCAACGCCCAGCAAAAAGTCATCGCCACGTCCGATCCCGCCACCAAACTCTTCTTCTTCATTAAATGGCCTTTTAGACGCGGATGATTTGGATAACCTTTTAGATTCGCCATCCTCGCAAGGCAGTTCAACCTCACTGTCTTCTTCCTCACATTCTATAGAACATCCATATTCAATTTCCCAATCACCGAGTTCAGTTTCGTCGCTCTCTTCAACACCAACTTCTTCTGATTCATTTGCTTCAAATACTTCACGGAAAGCAAAACTTGATGTATTTGAGGATGGTGAAGTTACATCTAGGTCAAAAACAAAAGCTCCAAGCCCTTCTAAACCCATCTCACCCAAAGCAGCCTCTACTCCATCGACTGGCAATTCCTTAGTTATAAGGTTAGAAGAAGAAGGCATTGACATTACCTATAATAATAATAAAGTGATTGCTCAAATTGGAGGCAAATTTTACCAAGTTAGAATTCTTGAAGCGCAAAAAGATGTTACTAAACAACTCTATGATAGTAAAAGTGCAGAAATGGAAAATGTGGTCAAAAAAGTATGCGAATTTTTGGTAAGAAAAAATGTTTTTCCAACAGCGCGACGAGCTTCTGTCCAATTAGGATTGAATTCAAATCATCCTGCCGTCTTGTCATACTATAATGGAAAAACTGCTATTGTCCCCATGACATCTGATGCTGAAACAGAAGATTTGATCGCAGCTTATGGAGCAGTGATCAAAAATCCTATGCCAAAACTTACCCCTTCCTCCCAAACTTCTATCACTATAGACGAGTATTTGCATGATGTCCCTCATGATGGAAATTGCGGATCTCATGCAATTTGTCACGGCCTGTCTAAAAGGTATGAATCGGACACTCCTTACCAAAACTTACTAACCGATCTTACAGAAAAATATTTTAATTTAGCGAAAGTTCAACAATTGCCCAAAGAAATCACTCAGCGATTTGATCTTATCGATAAAAACAAAAAATTAGAAAAAGCTTGTGCTGAAAAGTGTCAGATATTGTTGCGCTATCTGGCTGCCAAAGAGTTAGAATTACGCGCTCAAGAATGTGAAAGGCATAAGAAGCATCAGATTCCTAGAGCCGGTATTATTGGAGAAACTATACTAAGCTTACTCTCAGACGACAGGGCATTCCGATTACCAGGTAAAAACAAAGAGGTAAATCAAATACGAACGATTTTGAGCCGACCAGGTAATGAAAGAATAAGTGGAAATGATGCAGCTAAAATCCTCAGATATAGAGCCAAATATTGGACCTCTTTAGGATTGGATTCTCGAGATGTCAACCATAAATATCTATCTGATGATTTCTTTAAACGTTGCTCAGTGGCTCTAGCAGGTTTAAAGGGCATTCAACATATTGCTATGGTTGAATCTGATGCTAATGGTCGTCGAAATTATCATTTCTATAGTTCAAACCGTTCCGGAGAACCAACATCAAAAAATACTATTTTTATATACCACACAGGTGAAGCTGGAGCTTCTGGTAGAGCAGTAGGGATGCATTATCAAAGTTTCCAAAATAACCCAGTTACAGAAGGATTCCTGCAAGATTGCATCAAGGAATATAGAGATCAATTAATTGCTGCTTTTCTATCAAATATTTACCAGGCTAAACCTGGCACAGACTTTGTTGAGGGAACTCCAAATCCACAAGGAGTAATCAATAGCTTAGGGAATTTAAAAAAATGGTGTCCAAGCGCATTTTATGCAATCCAAAAAATTGTTGGCAGGCCATTAGCTGATAAGAAAACAGGAAAAATTCTTGTGCAACCTACAACCAAAACTTCAGAAAGCGATTCAATAATGGATAGATTATGCGACCTATATATAAGGAAAGAATTATCACTTGAAGCAATAAACATGGAAATAGCGGTTGGTAAAAAAGGTTTATTCGACGACGATAATGATGAAGAGTAAAAACTCTCTTAAACTCCTTTCGAAAAGCGCGGGTGTGCTGAGTTGCGCATCCGCGCTTTTTTATTGTGTCGTTTCCTATTGTCCATCTTGGGCCAGGGTTTGCAAAAAAGGCTTTCAGGTCTTAAAGTGCGAATGAGGGGTTTTTTCTCCTTTGTATTGGGCAATATGAAGTATCGCAATAAGCTGTATGCGTCGATGGTGGGCATTTCGCTTGCCAGTGTGATGGCGGGCTTAGGCGTTGGGTTTTGGGACTTCCAGCGATTGCTGCTTAGGACAGAGAGGATCAAAGCGCTTACCGTGGCAGCAACGACGGCGGCTTTGCTCGATGCGGACCTATTGAAGCAGGTGGAGGGCAAAGAAGAAGAAAACAGCGAGGCCTATCTCGCTTTAAAGAAAGAGCTGCAAAAGGCCCGCAATGCCAACCGGCGCGACTTTATCTATGTGGGCTATCTGTATATTTTAAATCCTAATCAATTCTACGGAAATGCTCTATCTTGTCGATGCCGAGGAAAAAACTAAGGAGGTGTCCTATCCGGGTACTGTGGAGGCCAAAGGCAGCGATTTGATACATCATCTGAGTAAGACCTATTCAAAAGGACGGTTTATTTCAGACCAGTATGGTGTCTGGATGACGGGCTACGCTCCGGTATACGACAAGCATGGCAACTATGCGGGAACCGTAGGAGCGGATCTCTCTATTGCCACCTACCACAACGATCTAAAATGGTTCATGGAGCTATTTGTCTATTCCATCGCAGGTGCTGTTGTTTTATCTGTGATGCGGGGCTCATTTTCTTTCTAAAAATCTTGGACGATCCCTTGTCTCCTTGCATGAGGCGGTTACACATATTGGGGAAGGCAATTTAGATACTAAGGCGGATCTGCATACCCATGACGAATTTGAAGATCTGGCCAATGAGATCAACCCTATGACACGGGGGGGCTAAAGGAGCGCGATCGGGATCGGCATCCACACAGGCCAGGCGGTTGTAGGCAATATCTGATCCGATGTGCGCATGGGAGTATACAGCTGTGGGCGATACGGTCAATGTGGCGGCAAGGCTCGAGCAAATGACAAAAGTCATTGATCAGCCGATCTTAATCAGCGAAATGACCTATATGGCCGTTAAAGAGCATTATAAGTTCAAGAATCTCGGTTCCATGGTGCTTCCCGGCCGAGAGGAGCCCATCATCGTATACACTCTAGAAGAGCCTTTCCTTTAAGAATAAAATTTGTATGGGTTTGCGTATACGCGATTGACAGAAGCTAAGCGCCATGAGATACTCAAGAGCGTGCTAAGTAAGAGACGCAAATGCATTCCGATAAGTCCTTGCAACAGGCCATGCGCGAAAAAGATGCGCGCATTCAAAGTGAAGAAGTGTATCGCGGACGTCCCTTTTGCGTGCGACGGGACACGTATCAGATAGAAAACGCTGAATTGAAGTGCTGGGACATCGTTGTACATTCGGGAGCTGTGGTACTTATTCCTATCATCAAAACGGGCGAGCTGCTTTTAGTCAAGCAATGGCGGCGAGCTGTGGAGAAAATATTACTCGAATTTCCAGCGGGAACTTTAGAGATTGGAGAAGCGCCTTCGGCATGTGCGCAAAGAGAGCTGAGAGAAGAAACGGGATTTCGAGCCGACAAGATCATTCCCCTGGGAGGTTTTTTTAGCGCTCCGGGTTTTTGCACAGAATACTTGCATCTATTTTTGGCTTTAGATTTGACAGAGGCGCCGTTAAAATCAGAAGATAGCGATGAGGTGATCGATCTGGTCTCAGTCACATATGAACAGATGGAACTGATGATCGATACGCATCAGATTCAAGATGCAAAGACTATTGCAGGATTCTATCGCTATGAACAATGGCTCAAATCGTAAGCCTTTCAGACTTTGGGCCGTGCTTTTCCTTATCGCAGCGGCCATTCTGCTATTGCTGTTTGCCTTTATTGCTGCGCTTCCGACGCTTATGTCGAGTACATGGGGGAAAAAAAGACTATTTCATTACTTAAAGTCCCAATACCACATCGATGTGCACTGCGAGCGTCTTTCCTTAGAGTGGTTTGGACATATCGAGATCACTGATCTGGAAGTGATCGACATGGAAAAGAAACTGACCTTTACATGCGATGCCATCAAGACGGATGCGGATCTGTATGATATCGTGTTCAAAAAGAATTTCGGACATCTTTTCTCCGACAAGCCCTATCTCAAAATCCACTCCTCATTACTCTCCTTTTTTTCGGCATCGCCCCACATCCATCCCCTGCAAAGGGCATCTCTATATCCTTTGGGTAAAACTCCAGAACCTCTCTATCGCTTGTCCTTGCCTTATATCGGAACGTTGAACTGTTCTTATGGGAAAATCGAAGTGCTTGCAGAGGGGTTGGAACCCATTTTATTCGATGAGATTGCCTTAAACTTGGAAAACTTTCCAGCTGAATATACTCTGTATGCGCATCTTTCCTGTCTGACGATGCAAAAAGGCGTTCAGGGAAAGATCCAAGCAGATGCAACCTGCGCGCAAATGAACACCTCTACTCCTATCCTCAAAGCACAGGCGGACTTATCGCAGTTACCGGTAGAGGGAATTGACGAGCTGCTCTCCTCGTTTAAGCCGCGTTATAAGGGACTTTTAGTCCAGGCAGTTGGCGAAACGGCTGATGCATCGCTGCATATCGTCTCTGCTGCAGGAAATTTTGAGATCGATTTAACGACCGCATCTCCCTTGTTCACTGCGCAGATGTCCATGGCAACGGAGAATAACAGTGTTGTGCTGAAAAAACCCGCTCAATTCGCCTATACGGCCACTCCTGCTTTTTTTCAGAAACTATCTGCTATGCAACCAAAGATACGGGCCTTGTCATTAAAGGAAAATGGAACCCTGCAGATCTCTTTGAATCAGTTTAGCTCTGCGATCCCGCAGCATTTCGATGATCTGCTCAAAGCATCTTTTGATGCCGCTATTACACAGTCCTCCCCTCTTGTCTTCGCATGCAATGATACAGAGCTAACTTTACAAAATTTAAACCTGCATGTCGCCAGCTCTTATGGATCTATTCGCTATAATGGTGACGCTTCTCTGCTGAGCGCTCAAAAAAACGCACAGTGCCATGTGGAAGGCCTTTTCCATGCGCTCACACACGAGATGAGCTTTTCCGCAGAAGCAAAGGACATGCCCACGGCCCTCCTGGGTCAGATCGCGGGAATTTCTGCTCTGCCCGCACTTTTGGGAGACGACATTTCAATTAGCGCCTCTGGACAAAAAACGAAAGACACTCTTTTGAACTTGCAGGTCCAATCCCCTCTTTTAACCTTGGAAAAAGCCGTGTTTTCCATCAATGACCGCATTGCGCTGCGCTCCCCTGCTGCTTTCAGTTATCAACTTCTTCCGGGTGCGCTGCATTTATTCCTGGAAGATACCTTGGATATTGGAAAAAAAGCTACGCTGCAAGGCCATATCAATAATTTCTCGCTTCCACTCCCTAAGAGATTCGAGAGTATGCAATTGGATCTAGAAATGGCATCGGAAAGGGTGGAAATTGCTACTAAAGAAACTCTTGCACTCAATAATATAATGGCACAGCTATCCATTCATACGCTTAACCAAATCTCTCTGACATTTTCCAGTGACAGACTTCAAGCATCTTTTATGGGAAAATACGATGGTAAAACGGATAAGATCACCTTAACGCAGCCGCTTGGGTGCGGGATAACTCTGGACAACGCACTTTTGCACGCGTGGATAAACACGCCAGCTTGTCTGATGCAACCGGTGAATTTTAAAATATCGGTCGATCCCTTTAGTTTTTCTGCACGCGCTTTTTCGCTGCAGACGCTTGCCTTGAAAGGTGCAGCGTCCAGTGATCGGTTTGTCTTGCTCCCTTTTGAGGGCGCACCCGAAATTTCTCTTAACAATCTAGCAATACCCTTCCAATGGGATGGACTCCAAAAGAATGCCACTGTGGGTATCAGTGCACAGGTGCAAGAAAAAAACCAATCTTCAGGTTCTCTCTCTTTCAAAGGCACATTTTCTAATGTCGAATGGGATAAACTAGACGGCGCATCTGTCATAGGTGTTCTCGATGTCCAGCAAATGCCTTCCTCGTTTATGGATTCACTATTGGGTCAAAAAATCCTCACTCCTCTTGCAGGACCGCAGTTCAATACGACCTTCAAGATACAGAGCTCACCTCAGCAGCAAAACATGGCCCTCTCGCTCTCATCTCCTCTTCTCACTGTGAAAAGCGCATTCACAGCTAATGCAAACACATTAACCCTCACAGCGCCCGCTCAGATACAATGGACGCTCACTCCAGAAGGATATAAAACTCTAGACCAGTTTTTGACCAAGCAAAATAACCGATCGGGCTTTGATCTCAAAGAGCCAACGCGTTTTCAAATCTCCTTTAGCCAGCTTGAACTTCCCCTTGTCCAACAGACCCGACCAAGTTTTTTGACCCGCATTCCAAAAATCCGTTTTGACCTTCCTCTTTTGCAATGCGTAGGAAATATGACAAATCCCTCCATTGCATTCTTAGATGTTGCTTCCCAGGAGACCTTTGCCGTTTCTTCTTTGGCATTTTCCTTTAACAAGTCTCAAAATATACCATTGACTTTTGCCTGCGATGCCTCCATTGCATCGCAAAGCTCTATGAAAAACACGACACCTGGCAAAGCGGGTTTGATTTCTCTCAAAGCAACTATCGAGAATCTTTTCGATGAAAAAAGCCAGATGCATTTTGACGCGCTTTCTTCGCAAATCGCTCTTTCTATTAAAAATTTTCCCTCGCGGCTTCTGGATTTGATCGCGCGCTTAAAAGGCAAAACGGATTATCCCTTTACGAAGATCTTTGGCAATACGATCCAGGCTTCTTTGCAATCCGATATTAAAAATCAGTCAGGACCGGTATCTCTTAACGTGAATTCTCCCAATGTCCGCTTTTCCTTCGATTCCACAGCGAGCAAGGGTGGACTTATGCTCAACCAGCCGATTTACGCGCAGATGAAGATCACCAAGGAGATGAGCGCGCTTTTCTTACAGGAAGTAAACCCTCTTTCCCTGACTTATTTTTATTCGCAAGATCCCGTCACCCTCGAGATCCCTGCTAAAGGCTTTTACCTTCCCCTTAATCCTTTCAATCTCACTAATCTTGCTATACCCAGTCTGCGGATAGAATTGGGCAAGATCGCTTGCCGCAACGAGGGAAATATCCAGATTGCGCTTAGCCTACTCAAGGCAAAGCAATTTGACAAAAACAAAGAGTTGCTTCTCTGGTTCGCACCCATGGACCTGCATATCTCTCAAGGAAGTATGGATGTCGAGCGGACAGAAATCCTTTTAGCGGAAACTTTTGATATTGCTATTTGGGGTAAGTTGCTCTTGCTCGATAATTATGTCGATTTGGTTTTGGGGCTCCCTGCTCAAACGCTGAGTAAATCCTTTGGAATTAAAAACCTGCCAGAAGATTACGTCTTAACCATTCCTATGAAAGGCAAAGCCGGCAATGTGCAGATCAATTCCTCCAAAGCCACAGCAAAAATCGCGCTCCTTTTAGCTGCTCAACAGAAAGCGGTTCAAGAATCTATGGGCAAGAGTCCCGCAGGCGCCATTCTGGGAGGGCTCCTCCAACATATGGCAACCCTGCCAGATAATGGAAAAGTCCCACCTGCCAAACATCCTTATCCCTGGGAAAAAAGAACAGGTTTTGAGGAAAGTACAGAAAAGCCGCATGAAAAGAAAATACGCTTTAAACAGAATGAAAAGCCCTTAAAACAGCTCTTTAAGGTCGTTAAATAATTATATTTTTAAGGTAGCATGAGTACTCTTTCAAGAAATGATCCTTGCTGGTGCGGAAGCGGACTCAAATGGAAAAAATGCCATTATCCGCAAGTGCGTCCCCAAGATTTCAAGTCTTTATCCGAATATTATTACAAGCAATACGGAATTTTGCTGAAAACTTCTGAACAGATCGAAGGAATCCGCAATGCCTGTCAAATGGCAGCAAATATCCTGGATCAGACATGCGCTAAGGCAAAGCCTGGCGTAACGACAAATGCTTTAAATGATTTTGCGCATCAACTACATCGCGACGCGATGGCCATTCCTGCTCCTCTGGGTTTTGGAAAACCCCCTTTTCCAAAAAGCATCTGCACGTCGGTCAACGATGTCATTTGCCACGGCATTCCCGATGATATTTCTCTACAAGAAGGAGATATTTTAAATATCGATGTCTCTTGCATCTATCAGGGATATTTTGGAGATTGCAGTAGGATGGTTCTCCTTGGAGAGGTCAGCGAAGAAAAAAGGCGCGTTGTCGAAGTGTCGTACCAATGCTTGATGCGCTCCATCGCGATTTTAAAGCCAGGACTCTCCTTAAATGCAATCGGTGAACTGATTGAAGACTATGCAAAGCAACAGGGATGTACTTCTGCCGATGAGTTCGCAGGACACGGGATTGGACTCTATTTCCGGGAAGCACCCGAAATTCCCCATTGCCGCAATGCTATTCTTACGCCTTTAGTTGAAGGGATGACGTTTACCATTGAACCGATGATCAATGCCGGAGTGAGTAAATCCATCATCGATCCTGTGGATAAATGGACTGCGCGCACTGCAGATGGAAAACCCAGCGCCCAGTGGGAGCATACCCTTCTCATCACTAAAACAGGATGCGAAATTCTTACTCTTTACAAGACCTCCATAGTATAGTACAAAGATTTTTGGAACAGCGGAGGATTCATGCGAGGCATCCATTACAGGGTCATTTTTAGTCTTATTTTAATCGCAGCCGGCATCTTTTTGATTCTATTTGCTCAGCATGGATTGCATCCTTCGTTAAATGCGGAAAATAAATCCTTCTTTATGGGAGTGCGCGATTGGTTTGTCGGCGTAGGGGATTGGTTTAAAGGATTAGCTGTGCCGCAAGCAAAGACGCAACACTCGGCGTCATCTATGAAGATCACCCTCTGGGTAGGCGTTCTAGTGACAGCGCTCGGAATATTGATGCTGATTTTCAGCGGAAAGAAAAAGAATTAATTCCACACGCGGTAAACTTGTCCCGTTTGCACTCCTTCTATGCTTTTACTAAATGCTAAAGCGACTTTTGCCGCGGGAACGGAAGGGAAACCGCGAAAATATGATCCATAGACATCCAGCGCTTCTGTGACAACCGATGCATTCACCGCATTGATCCGCATGCAGCGAGGCATCTCTATCGCCGCTGCTTTGACAAATCCATCGATTGCAGCATTGACCATGGAAGCAGACGAGCCTGTTCGAATGGGATCATCGCTGAGGATTCCACTGCTAAGAGTAAAAGATCCTTCATCTTGGATGTATTTGCGGCCGATGAGTACAATATTGATTTGTCCCATCAATTTGTCGTTCAAGCCTATTTGGTATTCAGCGGCTGTCATTTCGGCAAACGGGGCAAAATGCACAGTGCCAGACGCTATTGCAACCGCATCGCATTTTCCCACTTTTTCAAACATGTTCCGAATCGATTGCTCCGAGGTCATGTCGACAGCGAAATCCCCTCCTCGCCTTGTCGCAATGAGAACATCATGACGCGGTGAGAGTTCTTGAACAATGGCAGAACCAATTGTACCTGTCCCGCCAACGACTAGGATGCGCATGAGAACCTATCCGGATAAGAAATGGTATTATTTCATCTTTCTTTTTTAAAATCTAGCAGCAATCCCTAGGATACCTACTAAAATCAAGTAAATCGCAACGATGTAATTGAGTATCTGTGGAAAAATGAGAATTAAAATCCCTGCAATCAATGCAATGACAGGACCGAAGATAGGATGTACGACCATATTTACCTCCTTTTATTTGGGCTTAATAACGCTGTATAATTATTTGTGAATTAAATTAATATAATTAAATTTTTTCTAAACGATTTAATGCTTTTATTAGGTCAATTCCTTTTCCCAATACTTTTTTAAAATCATTTGTCTTTTTTGCGATGCGCTGAGGAACCGTCTTTATAGTAAAGTCGAGAGGATCCAGTCCTCTTTTCACCTCTTTCCATAAGAGCGGAGTAGAAACGGGAGCGCCTGGCCGTCCTCTAACGGAATAAGCGCAGACCATAGTGAGCATTCTCTGATTCTGCAAATAATCGATATAAACTTTCTTCCGACGTTTCTGGGGCATTCTTTCCAAGGATGTGATCGAGGGCAATCTCTGATGTACAAGGCTTGCGAGAAAATAGGCGAATTGTTTGATCTGTTCTATCGTATATTTAGCAGCCATGGGAAGATAAATATGCATTCCTGTCGCCCCGGATGTCTTACAAAAATGCGGAACTTGTGCTTCTTCTAAAACAGCATGGATCTCCAAGGCTGTATCAATTACTGCATTAAATGAGATATCCAAAGGATCCAAATCGAGTACTAAATAGTCGGGTTTATGCAAGTGCGGAATCGAAGTATTAAATACGTGCAGCTCAATAGATGCCAGATTGGAGACATAGAGCAGTGTTTTTAGATCCTGCACTATGATGTAAGAAATCTCTCTTTTTGTGTGTTTCAACTTAATTGTCTCGACAAAATTAGGGAGATATTTTCCTCCTTCTTTTTGAAAGAATACTTCTCCGTTGATACCATCGGGAAAACGGCGCATGACAAGGGGACGATTTTTTAAAAAGGGAAGAATAACGCGTGCGATTTTTGCATAATACTCAATGAGATCGCCTTTACTGATCTTTTCTTTTTCCCAAAGGAGCTTATCGAGGTTTGAAAATTTCCATTCTGCCATCTTTCATCGTATCTTTTTGGGGATTTCCTTCATTACATCGCGAGGGGGTTTATCTATTCGCAATCCTTTAAAGATCGGCTGGCGCATTATCCCTTCTTTTGTCCATTCCGCAAAAGCCACCTCGCATACGAGTGCGGGCTTGACCCAAGTGACCTCTGTAGACGGCCGCAGCTTGTGCGCAAAAGGACAGACAGAAGTAACAATCTTTTGCAATTGGGAATAAAGGGAAGAAAGCTGCTTTTCATCAAACCCTCCGCCAACCCGCCCGGCATAAATTAGCTTATTTTTTCGATATATGCCGACAAGAAGGGATCCCAAATACTTTCGAGTGCCTTTGGGCTTCGTAAACCCTCCAATCACCACTTCTTGGCGCAATCCCGTCTTAATTTTTAACCACTCTTTGCTCCGGCGCGACTGGTAGATGCTATCCTCTTTTTTAGCAATAATGCCTTCCAATCCCCTTTTTTTCGCCTCTCGGAAAAAAGCAACCCCTTTTTTTTCGATATAGTCTCCAAAGCGTATTTGGGAAATGCGTCGGCCTCTCAAAAGAGTTTTGAGAATTTTCTTTCTCTCGACTAAGGGCTTCTGCCTTAAATCTTGGCCGTTTAGATGTAGGATGTCGAAGGCGTAATAGTAGGGTAGATCTTTGCTTCTTTGATAGTTCTGCAGAAGCTGAAAATCTGATCGTCCCTTTTTATTCAAAATGACAATTTCTCCATCTAGGACAAAGCTGCCCGGCACCCTCTCCAGTGCATTAACAATGCTGGGAAAGCGCGCATTAAATGATTTTTGATTGCGCGACAATAAAACGATTTCTGCATTTTTATAAGCGAGTGCGCGATAGCCGTCCCATTTGATTTCAAAAAGCCAGCCTTCTTTATCGAAAGGCTTTTCGATGAGGGTGGCCAGCATCGGAGTCATCTTCTTGAAAGCCATGGCATGTCCATTAAAGGTGTTTTACAACATACTCTTAAGCAATTTTGCGTCTCTTCGGCTTTTTCTTGCGCTCTTGCAAACTCTGTTTTAACAGCGTCATAATGTCGTGCACTTTAGCGGATTTAGGCGCTGCTTCTCGTTTGATTTTTACTCGCTTGCCCTTTGCCTTTTGTTTAATGACTGCTTTGATTTCTTCTGAGTACGTGTCGACATATTCACTGGGATGAAAAGGTTTTGACAATTTATCGATGAGCTCGAGGGCCATATCGATCTCATTTTTAGGAAGTGTTTCTTTTTTCGGAATATTCAAATCTTTAGGCTTAACAATCTCGGCGTCATAACGCAATTGATTAAGAAGCAAAAGATCTCCATGCGGCTTGATCACGCCTAAATGTTCATGCTGCCTTAAGACATAGTTGCCCACAGCGACTTTTTTCGAGCGTTTAAGAGCTTCTCTTAAAAGGATATAGGCTTTGCCAGCGCCTTTTTCAGGCTCTATATAATAAGGAGTTTGATAGTAGATTGTATCGATCTGATCTTCATCAGTGAAATCGATGATATCGATGCTGCGCGTTTTTTTGAGGTTGGCTTTTTCAAAATCCTCGTCGGCTAGCACGACATAATCCCCTTCTTGCCACTCATAACCTTTAACCACCTCTTCCCAGGGCACTTCCTTGCCATCCGCTTTACAAATCCGCGCATAGCGGATTTCAGAGAGGTCTTTGCTATGGAGCAGTTTAAATTTTAATTCTCTTTCCTTGCTGGCTTTGTATATGCGAACTGGAATGTTCACCAATCCAAAACTGATGGCCCCTTTCCAAAGCGAACGCATGGGCATTTCTCCTCAATGAATATATTTTAGATAAAACAGATAGAGAGGAATAAGGCAAGAAATTAATAATCTAAAAACATGGCTTTGCGCACGTCTAATAGAGTTTGATGAGCCGCAACATTGGCGCGCTCGGTTCCCTGTTGCAGGATCTGCATGACAGCGCCGGGATCTTTGACATATTCGTCTCGGCGCGTGCGGATAGGCTCCAGAAACGCTTGAAGCACATCATTTAACCGTTTCTTCACGACAGAATCTGCTAGTCCGCCGCGTTGATAATGGGCTTTTAACACTTCTACTGCTTCTTTATCTGGATCGAAAGCATCGAGATAAATAAAAACGGGATTGCCTTCTACTTTGCCGGGATCTTCGATGCGAAGATGGCCGGGATCCGTATACATCCCTTTGACCTTTTTGGTCAGAGTGTCTGCGCTATCGGAAAGATAGATGCAATTCCCTAAAGATTTACCCATCTTGGCTTTCCCATCGGTTCCAGGAAGACGCGCAATCTTGGGAATGAGAGCCTGGCATTCCACCAAAACATCTTTTTTATAAATTCTGTTGAAATGGCGGACAATCTCATTGGTCTGCTCAATCATCGGAAGCTGGTCTTCTCCGACCGGAACGAGTTCCGCTTTGAACGCGGTGATATCCGCAGCTTGGCTAATGGGATAGACCATGAAGCCTGCAGGGACGCTTTCACCAAAATTTTTTGCGATGATCTCTTGTTTGACTGTCGGATTATGCTTTAAACGATTCCATGTCACCAAATTTAAATAATATACTGTGAGCTCGAAAAGCGGCTTGACAAGAGACTGGATAAAAATCGTCGATTGGGAGGGATCAATGCCAACCGCTAAATAATCACAGGCTACCTCTAGAACATTGCGTCTAACCATTTCGGGTTGCTCGGCATGATCAGTCAGTGCTTGCACATCAGCGATCATTACATATTGGACAGCGTTCTTTTGCAATTCTATACGATTTTTTAAAGACCCGACATAATGGCCCAGATGCAAGGGACCTGTCGGTCGATCTCCCGTCAAAATAATTTTAGCACGTTCTTTCATCTGTCTTTCCTTTCAGGAAATTCTATCATAAAGAGAGTGCCAATTTATTGCACATGTGACGACACTGCATGTACGTGCTGCATATACATGTTAGCATAGCGGCTAAAAAGAGGCCGTCCGTTTGCAGTTTCAGGAAGCTCTAAAATTTTTGCAACAAGGTGTGCTTTAGCCTCATCCTGCGTGCGATTGCGCGTTGTTCCATCGGGCAGCGTGATGGATTCTCGAGCGAGTTCGTTGACAATCTGGGGCAGGCGAATAGCGATATCCGCATCTGCTATTGCATCCACAGCAGTTATCAATTTTCCTGAGATCTCTTTTTGCATTGCGATATCTAAATAGACAGTCCGCGCATTTAATGCAGTGCGGCATACAGCGCATTTGCGAGATTGAGGACGGTTGGCAAGTATCGCCTGCATAGAATCTATTTCAAAATGATGGTCCGCTTGGCGTGATTGATCGTGAAAAACGGGCATATCCAGAGGACCTTCCACTTGTTTGATCGCGCATACATATTTATCTTCGAGATTTTCTGTATCGCCTGGAGCGCAGTAATTAGGCGGGATAAAGAATTTCATAGCTGCATTTTCTCTTCCCCTCTGCCTTTGAAGATTTGTGATGTTACCGATGGCCAATTCATTGGGTTCATTAGCCTGAGGAGCAATGCGAGCCCTTCGATTGGCAAAAGGCGTACCCGCAAAAGGATTACGTGGCACTGGATTGGGCCTAGGGACGGGTCCTGAATTATTCCTGGTGCGCACTCCCGTGATAAAATGCATTTTAGGATATAAATTCAGTATATAATTGGTTTCAATTAATGCTCTTCGCTTTATTTTTTCCGCTTTGTCAGAATCAGTTTCGCGAGAAAAATTTGCAAGAGCATTGGAAAGATTTGCAAAGTGATCGCGGATATCAGCTGGCAGAGCGTGTAAATCGCGCTCTAAATGCACTTTCATGTCATAACTATTAGCCGGGCATTGTTCGATTCTGGCTTTAAAACGCGCCATTTCTCGCGACAACACTTCAATATCGCTGCGCGGCGTGGAGGGCAAAATAAAAAGGGATCGGATGAAAATTTTCATTTTTAACCATTGATTCATGCAAAGATCAGATACTTTTTCAAATAAACCATCGCAAGGGTTTGCGCCAAGTGAGACTCGAGTCGAAAAATCGTACACGCCGCCTCGCTGTATGCTCAATGGATTAGAAGAATAAGATAATGTGCATGCATGGACATTGTGAGTGTTTTGAATAGACGTCGATTGAAATGACATAAATTCTCCTTGAGTTGAGAAAAAATTGGGCTCAAGGATATGTATGAAAAGAATTTATTCAAGCTAAATAAAATTTTATTATTTTTGACATCTTTCGACCCTAGTTTCTCCTTGATAATAATGCGCTATTTATGAAATTAAGGTACATTTACAAGAGATAGGATTTCACTTCATGCAAAAAAAACTCCATCCTTTGCCGAAAAAAATCGGGGATTATAAAATTGAGCGGAGCTTAGGGCAAGGCGGGATGGGAGACGTGTTTCTTGCTTTTGATCCCGTATGCAAGCGCCATATTGCCCTCAAGCAGATCCGCAAAGAACTCTGTAAAAATGTTTTTCTGCAAAAGCGATTTTTACGCGAAGCGCTTATTGCCGCACATTTATCACATCCTTCCATCATTCCTATCTATTCGATCCATAAGCAGGATAAAATTGTTTTTTACACGATGCCATTCGTAGAAGGACAAACCCTTAAACAGATTATTAAAATCTCTCAAGAAGAGGAAAAAGAGGGCGAAATCAAACATCCGATAGGCAGCTCTATCCCCGCGCTGGCGCATATTTTTTTAAAAGTATGCCAGGCGATCGCCTATGCACACTCCAAAGGAATTTTACATAGAGACCTAAAGCCCGATAATATCATTGTAGGAAAATATGGAGAGGTTCTTTTGTTCGATTGGGGACTTGCCGATGTGATCGAAAACAAAGACGCACATTTTACAAGTGCGCTCCCCATCTCGCCCGAACTCACAAAACCGGGGAAAATTCCAGGAACCCTTTTATATTTGGCTCCTGAACGCATTCTAGGAGGAACCTCTTCGCCCCAAACGGACATTTACGCGCTGGGAGTAATTTTGTATCAGGTTTTGACTCTGAATTCTCCCTTTCATCGAAAATCTGTAGAGCAGCTGCGCAAAACTCTGCATCTGGAAAGAGTGATCGACCCTTTAGAGGTAGCCCCTTATCGCGATATTCCTGAACATTTGGCGGATGTCGTAAAACGGTGCCTCTGCTTTAAACCAGAAGAGAGATTTCAGAGCGTGGATGAAATCATCGCAGAGGTCAATAGTTACATTGAAGGGCGGCCAGAATGGATTCCGACAGCTCAGCTAGACAGCGAAAAAAAGGAAGACTGGGAGTTTCAAGAAAATGTTTTGCTCGCTAAACACATGGCCATTACACGCTCGCCCAACGTATTGGAATGGGTGAGCTTAATGATCTCTCGCAGTTCGTTTACGGGGAATATGCGATTGGAAACACGTGTAAAAATCAATGAAAAGGGAAAAGGAATCGGTATTCTGCTCGCCATTCCTGATGCTGCAGAGCGCAAAGGATTGATCGAGGAAGGATATTATCTTTGGATCGGCAGCGAAAAAGAAGCGGGCTTGCGCATTTTTCAATTCAATGTCGAAGTGATGACTATGCCAGAATTTTCACTAAAGCCCGACACGTGGCACCACTTATGCATCGAACTGCTCGAAAATCATCTGCACGTCCATCTCGATCAATCGATCCACTGCCATTACATCAGCCATGTTCCTATGATTGGAACGCATGTGGGACTATTGTACAAAGATGCGGATTTTCTCATCGATCCTTTAAAAATTTTTCTCGGGAGTCAAAATGCCATGGTCAATTGCCTTGCTATCCCGGATATCTTTCTCGCGAATAAAAACTATACAAAAGCTCTGATCGAATACCGCAGGATTGCCTCTTGCTTTTCTGGAAGAACGGAAGGCAGAGAAGCGATTTTTAGGGCCGGCATCACTCTCTTGCAGCAGGCACTGCACCAAAAGATGCGCAAAGAAAAGGAAAAACTCTACGCCGCAGCTCAAGAAGAATTCAGCACATTGCGTTTTACTCCAGGAGCTCCTCTCGAGTTTTTAGGAAAATCCCTGATCTATAAAGCCCTAGGAGATATCGAAGAAGAGGAGAAGTGCTTAGAATTGGCATTCCGCAAATATCCCAAACATCCTCTTATCAAAGTGATTGTTGAACATATCATCTTCCGTCTACATGAGACATCGCAGCGCGATCGCATCGCGGCCTTTCATTTTTTATTATTGGCCGCAGGGCATATGCCGGGCATATTCCAGGTCGAAGACAATGCGCGCCTGTTCCATAGTCTAAAAGCGCATCTGGATCCCCTCGCCTTTCTTTTACCCCTTCCCTCCCATGCTGACTCATCAGAAGAACGTCTATACGTGGCTGTACAAATCGCTTTTTGGCTTGCAAAACCCCTGACATTGATCGAGATGATTGAAAGCAAGCTTTCTCCCTTCATTGTCTCCGATGCCTTTTTATGCCTCTTTGTCTTAGATGCCACAGGCTGGATGCAATCTCACATCCTGATGTGCCCTGAACCCGCAAGTTTAAAACATCTTCTGAATGCTCAAGAAGAGGGCGTTGCAAATACCTTGGAAAAGATCCTTGCAGAGGCGATTACTCCCTTCTCTCTGCGCTGCGTCTATTGCCTGATCGAAAGAGAGCTCTTGCGCGGAAAAAGTGCCGCCTTGATTTCTTTTTTTGATCGATTATCTACAATAACTAACGAAGATAGAATCCATTTTGATGTGCTTTTCATTTGGATTTATCTATTGAATGGCAAAGGGGGAAAAGCGCAAGAGCTCTTAGAGCGCTATCCTCAAGAGACCTTAGCAGATGAATACTCTCCTCTTTATGCACCCATGGGATGTTATCTTCGGCAGCGCGAAGGCGCCGAAATCGCCTTATCCCATTTTTCAGGATCGATTGAATTGCCCTATCCTCCCACTACGATGCTATTGAGTTTTTATCTTCGCGGAAAAATCTCTGAGAAGAAAGGATGGATCACTAAGGCATTTGGTTGGGAAAAAATTCAGCTATTTTTTCAACTCTATGTGTATTATCATTGCGCTGATGAACAGCATAGAGCCAAACACTTTCAAAATCTAATGAAAAGAGAGTTAAAACGTGTCCAGATCCGATACCCCTATTCCTGAAATTGTAAGCAGCGAAATTGCCCTCCATGGCTTTTTCGATGTACGCGTCGATATGCTACAACTTCCCCATGGACCCAAAAGGCCCTATTACTCTGTGGATTTTGGCATCCACGCCGCTGCCATCTTGGCCATTACAAAAGAAAAAAAATTCGTCATCACCAAAGAATACCGCCATCCGACGGGCAAATGGATGCTAGGCTGCCCCGGGGGCCGAATCGATACCGGCGAGTCGCCTATTGAAGCGGCAAAACGCGAACTTCTAGAAGAAACGGGCTATGGGAATGGAACCTTTTCTCTGATGGCGAACATCCATCCTTTAGCTGCCCTGACCGATCATCAGATTTATTATGTCTTGGCACAAGATGTGGAATACCTGCAACCTCCGGCCCTAGAACCCTTCGAGCTCATCCATGTCGAGCTAAAAGACGAAAAGGACGTACTGGAGGAAATCGCCTCCTGCAACCCCGTAGACGGAGTGCTCTGTACAGCCCTTTTCCTAAGCAAAGTAATTATGCAGTCTCAACGCTAGCCTGCGAGTTCTTGAAGTTGAGCCTTCATAAGTGCTTTTTGTTTTTCTACTGAGGAAACGCGAGCTGCGTAATGAGCTTTTAATATACTCTTAATGCGGGTTCCCATCTGATTAATAGCCTGGGATTGGGAATAATTTTTATTTATTTCATCTTGAGATTTTAATTGCTCAATGTCTTCCTGGGTAAATTGCTGCAAGTCTTCAGGAGTAGCTGTAATTCCATATTGGCGGAGGAGCAATTTGCCTAATAGCCTTTGTTCATCTGATAAAGCCGGAGTTCCTTCATTGCGAGAGCTTAGACAGCGCTTACCGGCTACCCCTGCTGCAATAAATCCTGCTGGAACTGTGGCAAGTCCCCATTCACAGGCAAATGTTGTAGGAAACCAAGAAGGCATCGCATCTGCTGCGTGTGCTATTAATGAACCTGCCCCAGGAATAAAATGCAGAACAAGGCTAACAAACGAACTCAGCATCATGACCCAAGTCATATAACCGCCGAATTTTGTCGGATCCAATTCTTCTTTTAATTTTGTAAAATCTTCACCTAAGTTCTTTAACTTTGTATTATATTTTTCTTTTTGTGCTGCATTTTCTTCGAAGCTCATTTCCCATGTAAGGAAAGCTTTTTCCATACTCAAGAGGGCTCCTGTGCCAAAATTCCCCATAATATCAAAAACTCCAGGCATTTTACTTAGATTGGAAAAGCCCTTGAGCATTCCTGTAAATATTGCTGCAGCTAGAACACTTGTGCCTGGAAGAGGTATATGCGCGATAAGCATAGGAACCCAAAAGGCGATCATATGACCTGCACAAGCGGTCATAGTAGCGAGGTCTTTAAATATGTGAGCGAAATTGGAAAGAAAGCCTTTTATCATTTCTTTCAAGAAACGAATAGCTAATTTTTTATCCTTACAAGCAAGACCGAGGCATATGAAAGGCGATAGAATCAATCCGATTGCGAACACCACTGTTAAAAGAGCATGCTTTCCAAGTCTTGGAATTGTACCTATTATTCCCAGGATTCCTTTGAAAAAATTCGCAACTTCTACATACCAAAAAGCTTTTCCCATAACTTCTAAAAATGACCCATCCAATTTGGAGCTGTCACACTCTACTATAGCATCTTTTATCCCCACGAGACCGGCTTTAGCGGAGTCTTTTAATCCTGCAAAACCCGCACTTAATGTATCTGCATAATAATTTGCCGACCACTGACTTCTCACATAATTGTCATCTAATAATGCTTGCCAAGCTCCTTTAGGTCCGCGTAATCCTCCTTCGAATAAATTCCATCTAAAATCTTGCGCATACTTTCCACGAAGGTAAGGTTTATGAGACGAGGCGGGACTCGTTTCTTCCGTGCCTATTTCTTTTTGCCCAATAGAACTAATTCCATCAACTAGACTTTCTAGGTCAGATTCTGTTCTTTTGGGTGAATCCTCTGTACTTGAGTAGTCAGTACTTGAGATTGAGTAGTTTGTTTGTCTTATTCCTATTGCCATAACATCCTTTTTTATTTTAAAGTTAAATTTATTTATTATATTCTAATTATACAAAATTTTTTAATTTTATTCAATAATTAATTAATTATTTATAAAATATTATTTAAATACATAAATTAATGAATGTTAATGAATTACTATTCACTATTAGCCATTTGATGAGGATACAGCAACTAGTTAACGTTCAAAGAATTACGAATTTAAGGTTTTTGAATCAGAGTTTTAACCTAGGATGAAAGCCAAGCATCTTCGATTTTGACAACTCTTTTTGGCGGTTTTGCTAATGTATTCTTAGAGGGTCTCGCCTGATTTTGTAATATATTTAACTAGTTGTTTCCAGTAGAAATTTTTAGTCTTTGCCAATTACCTCTTCTCTAGCTAAAATTTTGCCTTTAGAATGAATTAGGATCCCCATCCAATGAGCGAGCAATTATCCAAGAGTTACGACCCTAAGGCCATCGAAGAGAAGTGGTATCAGTTCTGGGAAGAGCATGCCTTTTTTAAGGCAGACGCTCATTCCAAAAAACCTGCATATTGCATCTCTATTCCCCCTCCTAATGTTACGGGGGTTTTGCATATGGGCCATGCTCTTGTCGATACACTGCAGGATGTTCTGATCCGTTGGAAAAGGATGTGCGGTTTCGAGGCTTTATGGGTACCAGGAACAGACCATGCGGGAATCGCCACGCAAACGGTTGTCGAGAGGCAACTTTTAGCTAAGACAGGAAAGCGGCGCACGGATTTTTCACGCGAAGAATTCCTATCTCACGTTTTAGCTTGGAAAGACCAGAGCCAGGCCCATATCCTCAATCAGATCAAAAGATTGGGGGCCTCTTGTGACTGGTCCCGACTAGCCTTTACTATGGACGAGCCGCGTAATCGGGCGGTACGCACCCTCTTCAAAAAAATGTATGATGCGGGATTGATCTATCGCGGAGATTATCTGGTCAATTGGGATCCAGTGACGCAAACAGCCCTTGCTGATGATGAAGTAGAATATGAAGAGCGCGAGGGCTATCTCTGGTATTTCCGCTATCCGATTGAAAAATCTAGCAACTACATTACGATCGCTACTACACGCCCTGAAACGATGCTCGGAGATACAGCTATTGCTGTATCGCCGACCGATGTGCGCTATCAAGAGCTCATAGGGAAAACAGCTGTGCTGCCGTTGATGAACCGCTCTCTTCCCATTTTTGCAGATCGGCTAGTGGATCCTGCATTTGGAACGGGAGCTGTAAAAATCACCCCAGCACATGATCCGAATGATTATGAGATGGCCTTGCGCAATGATCTCCCGATGATTAATATCATGACGCCGGATGGAAAAATCAATGAAAAAGGAGGTAAATTCAGCGGGCTCTCTATGCAAGAGGCGCGTAAAGCTATTGTCGAGGAGATGAAAAATTTAGGTCTTGTCGTCAAAGTCGACCCGCATCCATTGCGAGTGGGAACCTCCTATCGCTCTAAAGCGGTGATTGAACCTTATCTTTCCAAGCAATGGTTTGTAAAGATGGGAGGATTTAAAGAAACGCTGCGCGCAGCGGTAGAGGATAAAAAAGTCAAACTCATCCCCTCAAATTGGGAAAACACCTATTTTCATTGGATCGACCATTTGCGCGATTGGTGCATTTCGCGCCAACTCTGGTGGGGGCATCGCATTCCGATTTGGTATCGCAAAGATAATCCTGAGAAGAAGATTTGTTATGATGGTCCGGATCTTCCCCCTGAAGTGCAAGAAGACCCGGATGGGTGGATACAAGATGCAGATGTTCTCGACACCTGGTTTTCTTCGTCCCTGTGGCCCTTTAGCGTATTGGGCTGGCCTGAGAACACAGCAGATTTGAAGAAATTTTATCCCAATGCGGTTCTAGTTACCGGTCACGATATTTTATTCTTTTGGGTGGCGCGCATGATTCTCATGGGAGAGTTCGCTTTGCATACTCCTCCTTTTCCAGAAGTGTTTCTCCATGGTTTAATCTATGGCAAATCCTATTGGAAGTACAACAAAGAAGGTGCGATTGCCTATTTATCATCTAAAGAAAGCCTTCCCTTTGATCTAGGACAAGCTCTCCCAGCGGATGTACATTCCAAATGGGAAAAGATGTCCAAATCCAAGGGCAACATTATCGACCCGATCGAAATCATTGAATCCTATGGAACGGATGCAATGCGTTTGGGCCTATGCGCCAGTGCAACACAAGCCCGTCAGATTGACCTCGACCGCCGACGCTTCGAGGAATTTAAAAACTTTTCCAATAAGATTTGGAACGGCGCGCGTTTTGTTTTTCAGAACATCGAAGATCTCACCGATAAGGAATTTGCCAAAGGCATCGCTATGGATGCTCTTGCATTAGAAGACCGTTGGATCCTCTCACTTCTCAACCGCACCATCCGTGAGGTAAACCAGCATCTGTCTTCTTACGCCTTTGACAAGGCTGCATTGACAAGTTATGACTTTTTCTGGAAAGAATTCTGCGCCTATTATGTCGAATTGGTCAAACCGGTCCTTTTTGGAAAAGCGGGCTCTCCTTCGGCACGCAGTGCCAAACAGAAGATTTTGTCGGTTGTTCTTTGCAACGTGGTTCGCCTCTTGCATCCGATGGCGCCTTTTATTACCGAAGAACTCTTTCAGATGCTGAAAACCAAGCTCTCTACTCTCGATGCCTCTATTCCTGTCGATATATACACGCAAATGACGCTCACAGCTCTTTCTTCTCCAGCCTGTATTGTCGCTCCGTATCCAGAGCTCCTCCGGGAAGAAGATATCAACCCAGAAATTGAAAAGACATTTGCTTTTATCGATCAGGTACTGCATACCGTGCGCACAATCCGCGCCGACATGCAGCTGCCTCCTAATGCGCCCACCGATCTGATCATACAGGCAGCTGCAACTGATCCGCAGCGTCAGCTCATCGAAGACAACCAGATGATCATCCAAGCGCTTGTCCGCACATCGACAATTTCCTTTACGGACACAGAGCAAACCCTCGTCCTCAGCGCAAGCGCTATTGTAGGAAATCTCAAAGTAATCGTTCCGTTGCCGCAAGCTTTTAAAGAAAAGGAAGCGTTGCGCCTAATGAAGGAAAAAGAAAAGCTGATCGAACAGCAGAATCAACTGCGAGGACAGCTTGCTAATACGGCGTTTTTGGAAAGAGCGCCTTCCCATCTTGTGGAAAAACTTAAAATAAATCTTTCTCAAGCAGAAAGCGGTCTAGAAGAAGTGATGAAGAAGCTCTCTTTTTTACAATGACAAATTCAAAAATTTAGGTGAATATCACTTGTTCCATACCCAAATGACTTGAAAGATTGTGATTTAATCTATGGCTCTCTTCCCCAACGATAAGTTGTAGCTATAGCGTTCGAAATACATACACTAGGTCCTAAATCGGTTCCATCGAAAACCAAACGACGACTGTTTAAGCTGACGTGCTTTCCTCTTGCTGTTCCATTGTACAGCACATCTGTAAAATTCTGATTTTCACGGGTGATTTGATCAAATAATAGATTATTATGGTCTGTATGTTTATTATAGCCTTCGATGATGCGATCAACTTCAGCAATGCATGTAAAAATACGCTCTCGCAGTCCTTTTAAGTCATGACGAGAAATTGTATCTACTACAATAGGTTGTCCTTCACTTGATACTGAATCTTCGAGAACGGGTGTTATCTCGGGTAATATAGATTTATGTGCAAAATCTTTAAGCGCTTTTGCATAAGCTATTTCTTCTTCTAGTTTTTCTTTTGTTACATCGGGTCTTGCCTCTTCTAAAGGCACAATCTCATCTGGGGCATCCAGTTCTGTTAAAAATTCTTTAGGCAAAGGACATTTACAGAGCCCTACATTGTCAATGATTAGGTTATTTTTATCAGATAAATTACATTTCTTAAATATAACGTTCTCCTTAGTTCCAGAGGTTACAAGATTTTCTGCAACTTTTTTTGTCATCGTACAATTCACTAATTCAATATTCTTAATCCTATTGTCTCCAAGCTTTTTAAATATCGTATCCGTAATTAATGAATTGGAAATCTTTAAATTAGTTTGAAGGTTGCTGCCTTCTGTATGAACATCTTTTTTGAGCAGAAGCTCTTTTGGTTTACTTGTTATTGATGTTGCCATTAGATTCTCCTATTTTTAAAATTAAACTATTGAGTAATTAGTATTTTATTGGTAATGCATATTTAAATAAATATTAATATTGCATTTATTAAATATTTAATTATTAAAAAATTAAAATTTTATTTAGAAACAAATAAATATTATTTTAAATAATATAATTAAAAATATTATTTCCAAACATAGTTATGAAAGAGGCTTCAACTCATCTCGTGGAAAAACTTAAAATAAATCTATCACAAGCTGAAAGCAGTCTAGAAGAAGTGATGAAAAAAACTTTCCCTCTTACAATAATTCAGAGGAAATCTTTTGACGCTTCTCCTTTGTAGCTAAATCGAAAAACTGACGTGTTTCGATCGCAACAACCGAGGAAAGCGCCATCAAAGCTAGGGCATTGCAAAGCACCATCAGACCATTGACGCAGTTCGAGAGAGGCCAAAGGATATCCAGACTGCTGAGCGATCCTATGAGGATGAATGCGCCAACAAGAGCTCGATATACTAAAATTTGTCTTTCCCCCCACAGAAATCCCAGACACTTCTCACCATAATATCCCCAACCCAAGATCGCTGTGAATCCAAAGACAAATAAAGCGCACAGTACAAGGATATTGCCCGAAGGGATGACGGAATGGAATGCCTGCATAACAAAGGAAGAAGCGCTGAACACTCCACTGCTCGATTGAATCAATGCTGGAGCATCGGTCACAAAAAGAACAAAACCAGTGATCGCGCTTAAAAGAAGACAGAGAAAAGATCCGCCCATCGCAATTAATGCCTGTCTTGCAGGAACATCTGTCTTAGCAGCGGCGGCGGCAATCGATGCGTTGCCCCATCCAATATGCTGAGATGTAATGCCCCATGTCAAACCCAATTGAATGACAGCGGAAAGGGACGCTCCCAATACTCCTCCGGAAAGGGCGCGTATAGAAAAAGCAGAAGAGAAGATCACATGCAATGCGCTAGGAATGCTATTTAGATGGCTCACAAGGATGATCAATCCCGCTGCCGCATATAATAGCGCCATCGATGTTGCTAAAACCGTGGCGAACTTTGCGATCCGTTTAACGCCTCTCATCGAGAAGATAACAGTCAGCATAAGTAAAAATATTCCTGTCGCTAGCGGAGAAATTTGCATCGCATCGCGCACCATCAATGCAACGCTGTGGGCTTGAACAGCAATCCCTCCTGTAAGCGCTGCGAGCAAGCCAAGTATGGCAAAGCAGATGCTCAACCATTTTTTTTTCAAACCGAAGACGATGTAATACATGGGCCCACCGCATACTTCTCCTTTGGAATTGAGAGTGCGATATTTAATAGCAAGCAAGCTTTCTGCATATCTCAATGACAATCCTAAAAATCCGATGAGCAGCATCCAAAAAATAGCGCCGAATCCTCCTAACAGAATCGCACTCGACATGCCAATAATTCCTCCAATGCCTAGAATTGCCGACAGGGACAGCATCATCGATTCTAAAGGACTGATTTCCCCTTGTGCATGTGGATCTTTTCTTCGAAAGGATTGATGCAAAGAATACCCTAAATTGCGCAAGGGCAGCCCCTTAAGGCGAATAGTGAAATACAGACAAGCTCCCGCTATTAAAATGAGGAGAAAATGATCCCAAAGCAAACTATTGAATGTGCAAATTCCGTTTATCATATGCCTAGTCTTCCATTTTTTCATCTTCCCTTATACGACGGTTTCTTTCCAGAGCAAAGTTGCACAATTTATTTTAGTGTGATAGGTTATTCCGAAATAACTTGAAGAATCGGTTTAATGAATATATTGCCTATTCCTTCGCCTCAGGAGATCAAAAAGCGATTTCCTTTGTCCTATGCAGCACATTCCTACTTATGTAGTGCGCGTGAAACGGCCCGTAACATCGTTTCCGGAAAAGAGAGCCGTAAAGTCTTTATCGTAGGCCCCTGCTCCATTCACGACAAACACTCCGCGCTTGAATACGCAAAGCGTTTTAAACAATTGAGCCGCGAAGTTGAGGAAACCTGCTTTTTAATCATGCGGGTCTATTTCGAAAAATCGCGTACCTCCACCGGATGGAAAGGACTCCTATACGATCCGCATCTCGATGGAAGCCAAGACATGCATACAGGGTTGCTATGGACCCGTGAGCTGCTCCTCATGCTAGCAGAATGGCAAGTGCCGATGGCGACAGAATTTGTAGATCCACTTGCCGCCTGTTATTTTGAAGATATGATCACTTGGGGATTTATCGGAGCAAGAACTTCTGCATCCCAGCCGCACCGGCAATTCGCCTCCTCGCTCCAAATCCCCATCGGTTTTAAAAACAGCACAGATGGCAATCTCGACGATGCGATCCATGGCATTGCAGCATCTAGCATCTCTCACACGTTTCTCTCTATCGATGAAGAAGGGCGGCTAGCGATGAAGCGCTCTCAAGGCAATCCCTTTGCGCATATTGTATTAAGAGGTGCCAATGATTTTACAAATTATGACGTTTTTTCTGTCTCTCATACTATAGATAAACTGGAAAAATCCCATCTTCCTTCGAACATCCTGATCGATTGTTCTCACGGCAATTGCCAAAAACAATCAGACAAACAAAAAGATGTCTTTATCAATGTCCTTGATCAGCTCGAATCAGGAAATGAATGCATTTGCGGCCTTATGCTGGAAAGCCACCTCAAAAGCGGCTTTCAGCCCCTTTTCGAAGACCCCTCTTGCCTTCAATATGCCGTCTCGATCACGGATCCCTGTATCGACTGGACAACGACAGAAGCGTTGATCCATACAGCCCATCAGATGTTCTCCAGCTGTTATTCATCTGTTCGTTAAAACACCCTCTTAAGCTCCTTATCGTCAATTTCTTAATCTTTCCTTGTGAAAAAGGATAGATTGTTACATAATTATCCTTATGAAGAAGGATAGTCCAATGCAGTCTTTTATACAGACACTACAGGAAGAATTTCGAGCGGCTCTTAAATTAACGGAACAAAGCACGCCTCGACGCTACAAATTTTCTAAGGCGAAAAATATCATTATAGTTATTTAGAATATCTCACTGCTCATCAACTGCAGATGCCCGCAAAACCCTTTGGGCAAAAAATGCTCGATTATCAACGCAGCTATTTATTGGATTATTTTCGCATAGGCGGCTTTCCAGGCATTCAACATATGCCCTCTAATGTACAACTGGAGACATTACAAAACTATGTGGAAACCGTCATCTTTAGAGACATCATTGAACGGCATCAAATTAGCAATGTGACGCTTCTGAAATACTTTATTAATTTTTTGCTCAAAAATGTTGCAGCCCCTTTTTCCATTAATAAGTTCTACAATGACATTAAAAGCCAGGGACATAAAATTGCCAAAGATACCCTGTACTCCTATCTTGCGTATTTGGAAGATGCCTTTCTCATTTTTGCAGTACCCATTTTTTCAGAATCTCTTCGGCATACACAGAGCACGCCGAAAAAAATATACGCCATCGATAATGGATTAATTATTGCTAATACATTTAATTTATCTGATAATCTGGGTAAATTACTCGAAAATCAAGTTTTCTTAGATCTGCGTCGTCAAGGAAAAAAGATCTTTTATTATCATACGTTTGATGGATATAAAATTGACTTTATCACACAGGATATCCAAGGCAAATATGAAATCATTCACGTTGTTTGGGATGCAACAGACCTATCTACTCTCGAGCGAGAAAAACGTGCTTTGATCCAAGCGGAAAAAGAACTCGGTTTTCCTGGAAAGCTCATCGATTATACCCACTATCTGAGAGAGTTTGTATGAAAGAACGGAAAATATTATTGCTGATTCCCTTATTTTTCCTATTCCTTACACATATGTTGTGTGCAGAAGGACGGCTTATCGCAATCCCGCCATGCATCGCGGATCTATTCTTCAATGGTGATGAGATTGACCCATAATTGATGTTTGGATTCTCTAAAGACTTTTCCGTCTTCGGTGACAATCTGGGCCTTATAGGTTAAAATGCCGCCTACTTTCTCATATTCCTCATTGAGCAGCTCAAAAGTAGTATAATTCAACTGTCCTTTGACGGGAATGGTCACGGTCTTTGTCGAATAGTCCCAAAGTATGAGATCAAGCACGATTTTTGGATGCTGTTTCAAAATTCGGGGAGGAATGTGCCAATCGATGATCAGCATTTGCCCCAAAGGAGGATTGGCCTTTCTGGGATCTGGAGTATTGACCTGGACGCTGGCCAAGTAATTTACATCTATCCATTGTTGCTGAACAGAAAGATAATATTTACTACATGATGAGCCAAACAGTGAGATCAGAAGGAATAAAGAGCATTGTACAAATCTTTTGGACATGATAAAATCGATTAACCTGCTCTTCAAAAAAATATGCAACCTCATTCTAATGAAAGCCTGTATCCAAAGCAAGCCGTTTTCGGCGTTGTTTTCAATGAAGAGCGCACAAGCGTTCTTTTGATTAAGCGCAGAGATATTCCGGTATGGGTTTTTCCCGGCGGTGGACTAGAACCCGAAGAGACCCCCGAAGAAGGAGCGTGTAGAGAAGTCCGAGAAGAGACAGGCTACGAGGTGCGCATCGTACGCAAAATTGCAGAGTATCTGCCTGTCAATTGGATGACGCAATTCACGCACGTCTTTGAATGCCAGCCCATTCGTGGAAAACCCACTACAGGCGCTGAAACGCAAGAGGTGCATTTTTTTCCCATAAATGCTCTGCCAAAACTTCCGCCGCCTTATGATCGCTGGATCCATGAAGCTATTGCCAATTACCCCTATCTCATTCGCAAAAAAACTGAGGGTGTGACAATATGGGTATTATTGAAACTGCTCATCCAGCATCCGATCCTCATCGCTCGTTATCTTATGACAAAGTTGGGCATTCACATTAACGATTGACGCCATGAAATGCACTAAACTCCTCTTGATAATCATAGCCACACTTTCGCTTTTTGGATTGAACGGAGAAGAAATAATGAAAAAATTACAGCAGAAATTTGGAACCTGGCCCACACCTATTGGAGCAGAACTGATCTCTCAGAGTTCAAAACGCTTTGGAAGCATTGAAATCGATGATGGAATTGTCTATTGGGAGGAAATGCGTCCATTAGAAGGGGGACGCACTGCGATCATGTCGGAACTAGGAGATCGCATTCCGCCAGAATATAGCTCTAGTTCCAGTGTGCACGAATATGGAGGCAAATCCTTCACAGTGCATCAGGGGACAATCTACTTTGTCAATGACAAAGATCAGCGCATTTACGTATGCAAACAAGATCATATTTTTCCTTTAACTGAAAAAGGAGCGCGTTTTGCCGATTTATTATATTGTGAAAAAGGCTTAATTGCTGTCCGAGAAATCCATCACAGCGCATCCCAGGTAGAAAATTGTTTAGCATGGATCGATTTCGCAAATGGACAGCAGCACGTGCTTGCATCAGGTGAGGATTTTTATTCTTCTGCTTCCTTAAGCCCTGATCAAAAAAAACTCTGTTGGCTTTCATGGAATCTACCAAATATGCCTTGGGATGGAACGCGATTATGGGTGGCAGATTTTAACGACGGCACTGTGCAAAACGCGCTATGTGTCGCAGGAAGCGATGCAGAATCGATTTTTCAGCCTCAATGGGGCCCTGATGGAACCCTCTATTTTATTTCCGACAGAAGCGGATGGTGGAATCTCTATTGTCTAAAAGATAAAACTATCGAAACACTGTGTCCCAAAGAAGCGGAATTCGGTCTGCCTCAGTGGAATTTCGGCATGTCCACATATGGCTTTTTGAATAAGGATCAGATTCTCTGCACGTATTTCCAAAACGGCGTATCTCAGCTGGCTCTTTTAAATCTTTTTTCCAAAAAATTAAATCCCCTTTCTTTAGAAGGAATCCATTTCACACAAATTAGAGCCGCAGATCAGACCGCTGCTTTTATAGAAGGTTTTTCCAACAAACTCCCCTCACTCCTAAAATGGGATGCAAAAACGCAGAAAGAAGAGATTCTCTGTTCTTTTAAAATGCCCGCTATCGATCCCGCGTATTTTAGTATTGCAGAGCCCATTGCATTTCCCAGCGCTGATGGTCGAACGGCATATGGATTTTATTATCCTCCTTCGAATAAAAAATACACAGGGCCTCAAGGAGAACTACCTCCTCTGATCGTCAAAATCCATGGAGGGCCGACAGCTCATACTACAGGGATATTTAATTTAGGGATTCAATTTTGGACAAGCAGAGGATTTGCTGTTTTGGATGTCAATTATGGTGGCAGTACCGGTTATGGAAGAGTTTTCCGCAATAGTCTCAATGAACAATGGGGCGTTGTCGATGTGCAAGATTGTGAATATGGAGCGCAATATCTTATCGAAAAGGGATATGTGGATCCCGATAAGATCGCCATTACGGGAGGAAGCGCCGGTGGATATACGACGCTTGCCGCTTTAACTTTTGGAAAGGTATTTAAAACGGGCGCCAGCTATTACGGCGTGAGCGATCCTGTTTTACTCGCTAAGGAAACGCATAAATTTGAAGCCCGCTATTTAGATAGGCTAATAGGGCCTTATCCGGAAAGAGAAGAGGTTTATCTGGCGCGCTCGCCGCTAGCGCATGCGGATCATTTGAAACGGCCTGTCATCTTTTTTCAAGGAATGCTAGATAAGGTCATTCCTCCCGCTCAAGCAGAAATATTCTTTCGTGCATTGAAGAAACAGGGCATTTACACAAAACTTGTGACCTATCCTGATGAAAAGCATGGTTTTAGAAAAGCTGATAACATCATTAATTCCCTTAATGAAGAACTCGCCTTCTATTTGAAGGTATTTTACGGAAACGAGTGATAGTTATACCGAAAATTAATTCGAATAAAATAGTGCTCACTTTTAAGCAATAGGTAAATAAAAAATTTTTCTATTTTCAGAAATGGTTATGCCAGGAATTAATTCCATAATAACATTTTTAAAATCGAAGAATTCGAATCTACCTACTTTTTGCTCGAGGGCCCAATACCGATATTGATGATAAAGGGTTTTCGCAGGAATGGATCTATCAACGCTGTGAAATTGGGGTAAAAAATGATAATTAATAAACCGATTAAGGCTTCTTATATATTTTTCAAAATCCCTATCAAGACGGGATTTTTTCTTAGAAAGTGATACATTGGAATACGGACTGTATCTTTTATAAGGAATGGGGGCCTCAGGCTTAGTCAAATCAGGAATAGATGCAGTGGAACTTTGCGCAAAACTAGTTTCTGATGAAGAAGAGATGGAATTGCGGTCTGCAAGACCAGAAGGATTATATTCCTTCTGTTTAATACGCGCGATATCAGAAGAAAGAGGTTTCGACCCTGGAACGGACAATAATCCAGAAGTGCTTCGATCAAAATCAGATTCCGATAAAGAAATTTTCTCTAATTTATCAAATGACGATGGACCTCGTGGAGAATCGAATGTATTAGGACTATTTTTTTCAAGTTCGCAGATAGGACAATTTGGAGAGGGAATGTGTGAATCATTTAATTCTGGTAAAAGTGTTGATTCAGTGGAACCTGAATCAAAAGCAGTTCCCGTAAATGGTAAAGAATTCTCCGAAGAAGAAGGGCCAAGGGAATGTTCAATAATAGGAGGAATTATGTATTTTTGAAAAAACGTCCTAAATGGATATTTTTTTGTTGTTGTTTCTCCAGAGCAAACTATGAAAGAGGTAGCCGGCTTCAAAAAAACTTGATTCTCCAAAAAGTAATCGCGTATTTTCAATCTCGAGATTTTAATCAAACTTACATCCCACGCATTACCCGCATATTTTTTGCAAAGTTTTGCTAGGGATCTTGATTCTCCTTCGCATATAAGAACGATTACTTTCTGTGCTTGCGCTTCCTGACTAAAGTTAAAGCGATTGCAAGAAAAACTTGTAGTAGTAGATAAAGAAGGACGAACGGGAGAGGATGACATGAATTTTCCTTTTTTGTTGACGAATGACAATCTGAGGGAATTGCAAAACTCGCTTCGCGAGCCAAATTCGATGATTTTTTTGTTGGTTTGGTTTCTCGCAAAGTGACATATCCTGTTGGTCATAGGCGCTTTGCGAGAAATCCGAATCCAACGAAAAAAGCGCGGATTTGGCTGCGAATGGAGTTTTGCAATTCCCTCATCTGTTAAAGAATATATGAAAGACAGATTTTCTGTGAATCGCAAGTGGCATAAAATTTTGAAAAATTTTATCCTCTCGAGAAAAAAACTATGTTAGGTTTTTCATGTGCCTTTTCTTAGATCCAACAGACCCTTTATTGAATGCATGCGCATCAGAAGTTTCTCTTCACGAAATCCCCTTACAACATATACAATCGCTCATCGACCAAATGTTCGAAGCGGCCCAAGGAGAACGATCGGTTGATCCAACCAAAAGACCCTTGGTGGGATTAGCTGCGCCGCAGATCGGAATCGCCAAGCGCATCATTCTCGTCGACATGGCAGTTACTAGCGAGAGGAACTCTTTGGGAGATCTGAAAGCTTTCATCAATCCTGAGATTCTCTGGCAATCCAAGGAAATGCTATGGGATCGCGAGGGCTGTTTTTCTGTAGATAGGCGTATTGGCGGCATTGTACCTCGATCAGAAAGTATCAAGTTAATTGCCTATGATCGTTATGGAATTGCACTCATGGAAGAATTTACGGGTTTCACAGCCAGGATTTTTCAGCATGAGATCGATCATCTCAATGGCATTCGCTTTCCAGACCGCGTAGGTCAGGAGGGAGCTTTGCATTGGGTGGAGTTTTCAGAATTTCCCGAATATAGACAAAATTGGCAAAGCTGGCCCAATTTCTGTTCTTGGGATAAATGGCTGGAAATGAAAGAAAACAGTTCCATTCAAAAAGAGATGAAAGCAGACTAGAGACTGTTGTTTTGGCAACAGTCTCTTAAGTAATTAGAGCAGCAAGAGCGCGAATACAAAAGCAAATAGAGAGAAAGACTCAACGATTCCGAGCGCTGCCATACATTTTCCTAAAATGGCAGGCTGTTTAGCAGCGGCTTGGATTCCTGAAGCGGCGCACATGCCTTGATACATGGAAGAGAAAACCAGAGCGAGACCGACAGAGAGCCCGATGCCGATTCCCGCAACTGGAGAAAGCGAGCCAGCCTGAATGGCATTTTTCATCAAGATCATCAAGACAAATCCATAAATCGACTGCGATGCAGCGACAGCAGACATGCCGATAAATTTTCCGTGGTTTTCTTCGACGCGGCTCATAACGGCATGTGCGGCCATTCCACCGATTCCGCATCCGATGGAACTCCCAATGCAGCCCAATCCTAAGACAAGGGCAGGTCCAACCATGCTATAATCCATAAATTTCTCCTTAAATGTGTTCTTTAGCTTTTAATCGCATTAATGGATGAAATAATCGTCCTCCGCCTTCGAAAGAATAATGATACCATTCGATAAAATTAAGACGAAGGCCATGTATCATTCCAGCCATAATACCCAACAAAATATTGACGCTGTGTCCAAATAAGATGATGACCCACCCAAAAAGCAAGCCTACTGCCATTCCCATATCGTTAAAAGTTGCTGCCATGCTTGCGCCGGCTAGACCTAGAGCATAAAGGCGCAAATAGGATAAAACGTCAGCAAATACTTGAACTAGTGTAGAAATCTCTCCCAATCCTTTCAATCGCTTCTGTATGAGCGCCAGCACAACTGCAAGCCCAATGCCGCAATAAATGAGCTGCAGCCCTACTTTTGTCGCTGTCGTTTTGTCGATAAGGCCTGTGAAATTTAAAAGGGATGTGGCGTGCAGCATGGAAGGAAAATACAAATAGCCGCCGATCATGAAGGATAGCCATCCGAGCCCAGCCCAATGACGTGGAAGATAGCGGATAAAGGAAAATGCGAGGTGGATGACCCCAATGAGCAAGGAAAATTCAAGCAGAATATAATCGGAGAATGTATCGAGAGCGTCGTAGCTCACTATCCCATCCTTTTTTTGCACCGCTGCTTCGATAAATTCATGGCCATTTGCAGCAGAGGCCGCTCCTGGATATTTTCCGGCCCAATAATGATAGACATCGTCATGCATATGTAAATGATAATTGGCTTTTTGGATTGCCAACTTTTGCACAAGGGATGCGCGGCCAAGCCAACTATTGGGATGGATTTCGATTCCAAAGTAAGAAGAAGTGAGCACTCCCCAGATGATACATGCCCCGGAGAGGATCAATCCCAATTTTAAAAAGCGTCTTTGTATGGGGTTTAGATTCGGAAATTTAAATTTAATATAGAGCAAAAATCCTAAGTACAAAAATCCATATCCCCCATCGGCTACGATCATTGCAAAGAACAGGGCAAAAAACCAAAATACCCACCCGGAGGGATCTTTATCCGCATAGCTGGGAACTTCATAGACTAATACGAGATCTTCGCCGATTGCACGGACGCCTTTATTCTCCATGTAAGTAGGGATGCGATCATTCTCTTCAATGGGAATAGGCTCATAATGCACTGCCAATCCCTCTGTGATTGCATGCAGTTGATGTGTTTTATTTTTTGGGATCCAGGCCTCCACGGCAAAAAGGGAATTTTCAATGGGAAAAAGCACATCTTTTTTTGCATGGTAAAGATGATAATCATTGAGACGTTGGATCAGCGCATCTTTTAAAAAGTCTATATAGCTAGCAAATCCCTTGAGCTCGGCCTCTAATTGATGCAGAGATTCTTTGACAAAAGAAAAATGCGTGCGCAATTCGCCAAGCGGCCTATCAATGCGCATCTCGATCATATTGGGATATTGTTTAGGCTTGGGGTTGATAGCGATGAAATAGTCTAGATCGTACACAGTATTGATATAGATCACTTCTTCGTCAAAATGGGCAGTTTTGCTTTTATCTGTTTTCATGCAGAAAAACTGCACTATGCGGTCCCCTTCCTTTTCAATGTGGTCCACGTCATCCATGGAAAAATCTCCAAAGGGAGCAACGCGTAAAATTTCGGCTTCCAATAATCTCTTTTCCTCACCGAGTTTTTCAACTTCTGCCTTAAGTTCTGCAATACGCTGAGCGATCTCATCGGCAAAGTGCAGATCTCCGCCTCCCACATATGCTTCTCGAAGGGGAAGTTTGCGCAAGATCCGCAAAGCATCCACTAGATGCTGTACTTCAGGAGGAGTATCAATAATTTTTCGAGAAGAAGGAGAAATGAATTCGATGATTCCTTTTTCTTGAGCGCGGCTGAAAAATATGTCCAGATCTTCTTTGGCGCCGATGATCATATATTTCTTTACATCGATAATCATCTCTGTTTTTCCTTATTGCGAAGTAAGATCTTTTTCTTAGCGACTTTACTTTGAGAGACAGCAGCAAGCTGCTGGTCCCCTAAAAAAATGCGGATTTTTTTGATGCTTATCAGAGCGCGGGGAATCAAAATTTTTTCAAAGAGGTTAACGCGAATCGAGACATCTCTCAATTCTTTTTCCAAAGCGCGCTTCTTTTCTTCCATCACGCGGATCTTTTCTCTCAAAGCGATCAGTTCTTTAATTCTTAAAATAGCCGATTCAAACCATAGCGGAGTGTCAAAAAGCGAATAGAGGGCAGGTTCAAAAACGATCTCTTTAAAAATGGGAATATCCACCCCAGCGATATTTTCATGCACTGTTTCCACGCGATCGATTTTCGTTGCGGAAAAAATGTCGGAAATCCTTCTGTCCGTCAGCAGAGAAGAAAATTTGGAGACCTTCTCTTCAGCGATAAGGAATTCTTCTTTGAGCATTTCGATCTCTGCTCCCGCTTGGATCACTTCGACTTGCAGCATGGCTTTTTTTAGCTGCAAGGTGGGCAAGTATTTTTTTAGGCGATCGAGCTTGACCTGGTGGGCGCGCAGCTCTGTCTTTGTCAGTTTAACTTCCGCCACGAGCACTACCCCTTCGGCCAATATTTATCGATGAGGGCCTGTTTAATGCCCACTTCATGTTTTTCAAAGCATTCGGCAAGGGTTTTCCAACCGAGATCTAAAGCTGTTTCTAAAGAGAGATTGACTTGTAGATTCATCATTCTTGTCTCAAAGAGAGAAGAAAAATGTAAAAGCTTTTCATCCCATCGCGATAATTTGAATCCCATACTCTGTCTTTCTTTTGCCTTTTTGGAATCCGCATAGATTCGAATCTGCGCGTTAGCCAGATCGCCATGATCTTCGCGCGTCACTTTGCCGATCACGAGTTGTTTCAATCGCGAAAGGGAGCCAAACGGATCGATTCTTCCTCCATGTAAATAGAACTGTCCTTCGGTAATATATCCTGTATTGTCTGGAATGGGGTGTGTGACATCTCCGCCTGGCATCGTCGTGACAGAGATAATTGTGATGGAGCCGCTTCCATCGATATCGACAGCTTTTTCGTAGCGCGACGCGAGATCGGAATACAAAGATCCCGGATAGCCGCGATTGGAAGGAACCTGATCCATCGTAATCAAGATTTCTTTAATGGCATCGGCAAAAGCCGTCATGTCGGTGAGTAAGACAAGGACGTTTTTATCGTGCGTCGCGAATTTTTCCGCACAGGCAAGCGCCATGTCGGGAACGAGCAGGCATTCTACAGCGGGATCTGTCGCGCGATGAATAAACATGATCGTTTTACTTAAAGATCCCGATTTTTCCGCATTGTCAATGAACGCTTGATAATCATCAAAACGCAATCCCATACCTCCGATGATGACTACATCAGCGTCTGTCTGATTGGCAATGCGCATCAAAAGGGAGTTATAAGGCTCGCCCGCGATAGAAAAAATCGGAATTTTTTGCGAGCGCACAAGACAATTGAAGACATCGATCATGGGGATATTGGTTCGCACCAATTCCCTGGGAATGATGCGTCTGATCGGATTAAAAGAAGGTTGGCCGATGTCGATGGAATCTCCCATCAGAGCCGGTCCATTGTCAATGGGTTCCCCTACCCCATTCAATCTACGGCCAAATAGAGAATCGCTGCAAATGGCCTGCATCTGGCGCCCTAAAAATGTCACCCGGTCATTTGTCGCAATCCCTCGCGTATTTTCAAAACACTGCAAGGTCACGACATCCTCTTCGATGCGTAAGACCGAGGCATACGTGCTGCGCCCATTTTGTTTGTGCACGCGTGCCAGTTCGCCCAAGCTGACGCCTTGAGCAATCACTGTAATTAAATTTCCTCGCATGTCCATTATGCGGTCGTACATCTTCTTCATCGTTTCACCATTTTATGCGCATGTTCGACCTTTTTTTCGATATGTGCGAAGGTCTCTAAATAACGCTCGGATTTGAAGGGCATAAAATTCATATTTTTCAATTCGTTTTGCAATTCGAGAAAGTAAGAACGGGCCGCATCGCGCGATTCAAAATGAAAAGGGGTATTGAATATGCGATTGATCAACGTAAAGAGTTGGACCTGGCGTTCCAAAGAACAATAAGCATCTTCTTTATCAAAGGCGTTTTGCTGCAGATAAGAAAATTCATAGAGTTCCGATTTGAGATAGGTGACCATGTCGTTTAAAGAAACACCCTCTTCTCCGACGACCTCCATTCTTTTTCCGATCTCATCTCCTTCGCGTAAGATTTTATCCGCTGCGAGGACCATTCTGCCCCAGCCTTCTACGCGTTCTTCGAGCTCCTGGCTGACATCGCCGACATATTTACTCCAGGAAATGAGCGGGTCGACGGCGGGATAGCGCCGCGCATCAGAACGCGCTCGGGAAAGTCCCAGAAATGCGCCGACAACAGACAATGTCGCTTGTGTAACAGGTTCTTCAAAGTTGCCCCCTGCCGGAGAGACCGCTCCTCCGATGGTAAGAGAGCCTGTATTATCTCCTTTTAACAGGACAACGCCTCCCCTTTCATAAAAAGCGGCAATGCGTGAAGCGAGATAGGCGGGAAAAGCCTCATCGCCTGGAATTTCTTCTAATCTTCCCGACATTTCGCGCATCGCTTGCGCCCATCGGGACGTGGAATCGGCAAGCAGGAGAACATCCAAACCCATTTGGCGGTAATATTCGGCGATGGTCGCTCCCATATAAATGGATGCTTCCCGCGCTGCGACAGGCATAGATGAAGTATTGCAGATGATCACAGTGCGATTCATCAAAGGTTCATTTGTGTGCGGATCGATCAAATGCGGGAATGTGCGAAACACTTCTACAACTTCCCCTGCTCTTTCGCCGCATGCGACGACAACGACGATATCGACCGCGGAATACTTAGAAAGATGATGCTGCAGAACTGTTTTGCCAGCTCCAAAAGGACCTGGAGAACAGAAAGTTCCTCCCTTAAGAACAGGTATTTGGGTATCGATAATCCGCATGCCAGTATCCATCATGCGAGAAGGTTTGATCTTCTCTCCTTCGATCAGCGGCATTTTCACTGGCCACTTCTGTACCATGGTGAATGCGTGTTCGACGCCTTTTTCATCTACACCTTTGGCAACGACGGTATCAATGCCATAAGATCCCGCTTTGATCACCCAGGTCAACGTATAAGAATCAAAAAGAGTAAACGGAATCATGATCAGATGATGAAAACGGCCCTCCATCGTATATCCCAAACTGTCTCCGCGGCGCAAGACATCGCCCACTTGGGCTGTAGGGTTATAATCCCAATGACGGCTCCGATCGAGAGGAGCGATATACACACCTCGAGAAAGAAACAATCCCGTTGCATCCGCTACTTTTTCGAGAGGGTTTTGCAAGCCATCGACAATAGATGTCAAAAGACCGGGCCCCAGCTCTGCTTCGAGTAGATGGCTGCTAAATTCGACAGGAGTATTCAATCGCACCCCTCGCGTGTCTTCAAAGACCTGAATTTTGGCAACGTCGCCAATAATTTCAATCACTTCCGATTTCAATAATATATCATTTCCAAGCCGAACCATCGCTACTTCGCCTTGCAGTATGTTTCCCTGAAATGCGACATGCAATAGATTGCCAAAAGCTTTGATGACTTTTCCTGTAGCTATAGGTTTGTCGGCAGCGTATGATGATTCTTTCATCTCCATTTATCCTGCTTTGAAAGTATCTAAAATCAATTTTCCTCTATCTTGATCAAGCTCGAGGAGATATTCAATGATCAGGAGCTTTGCCATATAAGCGAGTATCTGATCTATTGTAAAAAGTTTATCTTCCGACATCTCATCAATTTTTTTAAAACAGTACTCGGCAAATACCCGATTTTCGAGCCAAGGGTCTCCATAACAGTTAGCGATGAGTTCTTTTAATTCTTTGTATTCTTCCGGGGGCTCATAAGTGGCGGAATCCTTTTGCGCCAGGATCTGAGCGACCAAAGGATCTGATAAATCTTCGAACTGCAGTTCCCTGACTACATTGCGGCCGAGTTGTTTTGCCCTCAAAGCTAATAAGACAAGCCTGCAATCCCGTTCAAATTGGAGATATTTTTTTAAAAATCCCTCCGCTTTAGGGATCTCTATTGCAAAATACTGACTGAGCAAGCCGGATAAATGGCGAATGCGGTCCGCTACTTTCTCAAAGCGATCTAAAAAATCAAAGACATATTGGGGAAGAATGTTTTTAATCAGAAGCGCTTCATCGAGTTCTTTTTCATTCAGATTGCCTCGAGGATCAATTTTTTCTTCAAGGAGAAGAGAGCGTATATTGTTAATATCGATAAAACGGCGCAGCACGCGCGTTTTTTCTAGATCTTCTTTTGTAAGGCCTATCTCGAGAAGGGCCGCAAGCCTTTCAAAATTAATATCTGGCTTTTCCTTTAAGGAAAGCGGCGGAAGAGACGGAACTAGAAAATAATAATTTTTCATCTATTCTGCATTGCCGAAAAATAATTCTCTAAAATCTTTGCGAATATAGCTTGCCACTAGTTCTTTTAGTGCCTTATCGGATATATCGATCGTGATATTTTGATCGTGCAATTTCACCTCGATGCCTGCGGTAAGAGGCCCTATAAGCACGCTCTTTTCCTTCAGTTTATCTATAATTTCCTTGCCCAGCATTTCGTTGACGGCGCGCGCAGGCACAGCTGCTGGGATGTATACGCTTAAATCTGCCTCTATTCCGTCTTTTTCCATAGCTCTGATCACAGCGGTGATCAGACGCGCGATCACATCAGGAGATTGCATGTTTTTGGCAAATAGCCGCGCCAATTCTTGATTAAAGAGCTTTTCCTCAATGCTTTGTCTTAAAGACTCCAATGCCTGTTTGCACGCTTGATAAAGAGAAGATTGGAAAATATTTTTTTGGCGCTCGATTTCCTCGCGGGCCTCTTTGTCCATTTTTTCAATGCTTTTTTTTGCGTCTTCTATTAATGACTCAGCCTGTCGGCGCGCCTCTAGAATGATCTCTTCAGCTTCGTGCTTGGCAGGCTCTAACGTTTCGCGTCGGAGCACATCGCAAATCTTTTTTACTCTCTCTGAACCCGTCTCTGCTTCTTTCATCGATTACCTTTATCTTAATGAGGGTTTTGCAATTGCCTCACACATAAGTTATTGACTTTACCTGGATATTTTTCAATGAGAAATTTCCAAAACGCACTTTAGAGGTGTTTATATCCTACGCGCCACTTGCATGAAACTATAGCAGTATGACATAACAAATGTTTTATTACATTTTTATGCGAGAGATCTAATGAAGAAATGGATGATGATTTTCACAATGACTGCCTTATTCGCTCAAGGATTTGGAAGCGACGACATCAACCAATACAGAAGAGATACTGACTCTTTATGGCGACGCGGCGTGGGAGCAGAAGATGGAGCCTATACGGCGATCAGCCTTTCAATGCTAGGTTGGGGCGTCGGCCTCGCAGCAGGAATTGGAATCCTCGCCTCTGTCCTACATCAAAGTACAGCAGGACATACAGAATCCACAACGGCCCACTGCTGTAATTAGGCGAAATGTTTTCTCTTTTCTTGCCAGTCATTTTTTTCCTGCCTCTTCTCAATGCCCAGGAGGAAACGTTACCCCAGATTTCCGACTTCCCTCCTTTCGATCCGTATGTAGATCAGCAAGTTCAAACCGATTCTTCAGGATATTTCGGTGTAGACAGCATTTCGCAAGCCGTCCCCTTTTGCTATTTTCTTCCGCCTAAAGGATGGGAAATCGTCGATCCGTGCCATGCGAGACCCCAAATAAAAATGGCATTTATTAAAAAAGCAAAAAAAGAGGGTTTTTGTCCATCGCTCAATCTCGCGGTTGAACATGTCGAAGGAACATTGAATGAATACCTCAATGATGTAAAGGCCATTTATGATCAAGACAGAAAGAACCATTGGAGAAAACTCGGCAAAGTACGCACAAATGCCGGTGAAGCCCAGCTCACAGAAATCGACACCGTTTCACCCGTGGGCTCTGTGCGCATGCTGCAATTAATTCTCCTAAAAGAAAATCAGGTTTATATCCTCACTGCAGCTGCACTGAAAAATGATTTCTGTACTTATTACCGCGACTTTCAAGATGCGTTTCATTCATTGACTGTGACAACGGATCTTTTCGAGAATATCCCTCAATCAGAGCGACGAGCAGCTCTTAAACAGGAAATGGATAAACTCCTTCTAGCAAGGAGAGAAGAAGAATTTGAAACAAAGCATTGGCCTGCTTTTCAGAAAAAGTTACAGGTCGATTTCGACGATATGGGTTCTTTTTGGCAAAGGCTAGTGCTTATAGAATTTAAAAATAAATGCGACTTATAATCAATTACTTAAATACAAATCTTTTAATTTAAATTGACTTTAAAAATTAATTTTAATAAAATAATAAACGTCATCCTAATAAAAACAAGGAGAAAGTTTATGACTGTAACAAATAAACACCCGGAGTATGTTATGCCCACAGGCAAGACGAACACAAAACCAAGCCCATCCTCTATTCAAGGTACAATGGAGGGAGTTATTCGCCCTTACTGTTCCTTCTGTCCCTTTACAAAATAATTTACCTGATCCAAAAAATTTTTCCCCATGTAAAAATCCTGAACCCAAAAGGATAGCGGGTGCTCAAGCTATTGTAGCCGAGATATCCGATGGCTTCTGGACAGGTAGAACCGTTGCGTCTATTCCAACTCCCCAAGGTCCTGTCGATACAATTTCCAGTGCGATTTATGGAATACATTCCGGGCAGCACGTACCTTCCGGAGGATTCGGGCTCTACCATAAATGCCGCGAGATGGACGCTGCTTGGAAAAGAAACGACAAAAAGGGAATGATAGGAGCTGGACTTGGCATCACTGCCTATTCCTCTCAAACTGCTATTGGCGTTTCCATGACAGGATTAAGAGGGGTGACAATTGCTTCTATGGCCTCCCCTACAACGACAGGGCTGGTTACCGCTTTGACGCTTTTGGCCAAGACAGTCAACATCTTGTTTTGCATTGTGTACGGACTCTTTGGGATTTGTTTTCTTTATGAAAATCACAGGGCCCGCGCATTTTATCGGTCGCACGTAGAAAACGGAACATTTCAATCGCTCCAAAAAGCAGTATTTGTCCCTTTAGGTACCATCGTACAACTGATCGATAAAGAAAAGGAAAATTTACGCGTAAAAGGAGAGGCTGCGTTAAAAAAAGCTGCGTGTGTTTCACGATCTTCTGAAGATCTGGATAGTGTGCTTCGTAATGAATATTTTCAGAAGAAATATCCTGAACTGGCTGTTTTAAAAGAACAATATCTTTCCAAATTAGATGAGAGTTTACTGGCTGATTGGGATTTGCCCGCAGTGTTAGGACTGCTTTTGAAACTGCGCGAGATGCAATTGACAAATGAAGCTGCAGTAGAGCAGGCTGTGGGCAGCGGCTGTTTGGAAAAAATTAAAAAAGCAGCGGCAAGAGGTCTAGAAGCGCGTTTGCAATCTTCTGTACCCGCAGTTCAAAAAAGAGCAAGAGAAGAAGAGAGCAAGCTATTCACTGAGATCAAGACCCATTTTGCGGAAAATATCAAGCTGAGAAGATTAATAGCGATCATGGGAGTCGCCGGTGCAATCATAGGCGGTCTTGTCTTTTTGACAGGCCCTCAGGCAATAGTATTTGTTGTACTGGGATTAACGCTTGCTTTAGCATTGTACTGTAACTACGTGAACTATTGCGTGCAAAAAGGAGCCTTCAACGGCCAACCTGGAAGCTGGGATAAAAAGCTAATTCAATTCTTAGTGCTATTTTTAGTCGCGAGCATAGCGGCATCGATCGCGATTTGTGTTTTATTTCATGGATCATGGCTAGCTTTAGCAGTGCTTTTGGCATTCAGTTTGATCGCTTTGTATATTTATTGGAATGCCTATAACAGAGCAGCGGTGCAAGAACAAAAATGGAGAGAAGAGCATCCAACGATCCAAGATTTTGCAAAGCATTTGGAAAAACGGGTTCATCAAACAGAACGAGTGGATAAAGAGACTCTCAGCTTGTTTAAAAAACTGCCAAAGGATACTCGCGTGAAGATCACCAATGCTTCCGTAGATCAAGATTCCGATAGATATGCGGATTTTGAAAATCACGATCAATTGGGCAAGGAGTTTCTGCACTATTATTTCAGAATAGCAAAAAAACATCTGAAATTGGAACCGATAGAAGTGCAGCAATTGAGCCGCGCTGCCAAAAAGACAGCAAAACTCTTATGGATCCAAAGTTGGTATGCAAATGAGAACGCGTTCATTGGCAAGCACAGTGTAGCCGAATTAATGGAAAAGCAAGCCTTGCACTTGGAAGCACTGCGAGAAGGCATCCTCAATAAAGACTATCGTCTTGCGAAAAGAGCTTACGACAGAATCGATAAAAGGGTTCGAGACATCCTGCACAAAAATATAGGGAAAGTCTTGAAACGCGAAGAATCCTTCGCATCTTTGTCCAGAGCTGTCCAAACTGTGATGCACGCATCTTAGAGAGTGTTTTAAAACACCCTCTTAATACATAACCTATCCCGATAAAAATTTATCGGGATAGGTTCCTATTGCATAAATTCAAAAACTCTTCATAATATATCTTCATCACACTGCACTTTGTCGTTAAAGTTCAGTCTAAGGAGAATGTTATGAAGAAATTGGTCGGTTTTTTGCTTGTCGCCTCTGTATCGCTTTACTCGACTCCGTTAAAAGCGGACAGCTATGAGTCCAATCAAGACATTTTCGCAGAGGACAGTAATGTAGATTCCAACGAAGGATGCCCAGTAACCCCTGAGGCTGCGCCCCCCGTTCAGCCCGCTGAAGAACAAAACACCTACGTGCAGCAAGATTCTGCAACTGAACAAAATGCGAAAGAGCAGAACGCAGCGGAAATACAAAACACCTATTCTGACTCGGGAAATTACACCGATGGCGAAACACTTGTCACCCCTGAAAATCCCTCGCAGAAGCGCAGCCATCCAGGCAGATGGAAAAATATTCTTTTGGCAGTAGCTGTCGTCGCAGTGGCCATCACAGCCATGCTGCTCGTGCACAGCCACCAAGGACATAAGTCCCATCATTAAAATATGTTTTATCTTTTTTTTCTATGCGGATGCCTGCTTCTCCTTTCTTGTGGGATGCAGAATCATTGGTGCCATGAAAAAATTCATTCCAATCAGGAAAAATTTTCTTATTCGAAAGTTGTCTATCGAGAACGAGACCCAGTGCATGGAGTAGATCTAGAATTCGTGCAAACCTTTGATTGCCTCAAAACCTACCTTCTTGTGCATTCGACTGCGGTCCCCTCATCCAAAGACAGTACAAAAAAAATTTCTGTTAAAATAGAAATTGAGGAGATCCTCCTGACCTGCGAAGCAGACCGTCTCGAAGGAGGACAGCGGTTCATTCTCCCTCATGAAATGACAGATGCCCTCATAGAGGCTCTTCTTGCAAAAAAAAATGTGACAATTTCCATCCCTGGCTATCGCTCTTCTGTAGACTCAGAAGGATTTGTAGAACATTTTAGAAAAATCGGACGCTCCTTCATGGAAAATCCTTTCCATCTTCCGTTCTAAATTTATATAATGAAGACAAAGCGAGGATGTTTTATGAGTAAACTGGATCAACTGAAAAAACTGACAACCATTGTCTCCGATAGCGGAGAGTTTGAAGAGATCAAAAGTTACCATCCTACTGATTCCACGACAAATCCTTCATTAATTCTCGCAGCTTCTAGCAAACCGGAATACCAATTCCTCATTGAAGAAGCAATCCAATCCGGCAAAAAATCAGCAAAAAACAGCAAAGACGTCCTAGATAATATTTTGGATAAGGTGTTTGTCAATTTCGGTAGAGAAATCCTTAAAATCGTCCCCGGCCGTGTTTCCACCGAAGTCGATGCGCGTATTTCCTTTGACGTCGATGCCAGCATCCACAAAGCAAGGCATCTTGTTTCCCTTTATGAAGCAACGGGCATTCCGCGCGAAAGAACACTCATTAAGCTCGCCTCCACCTGGGAAGGAATAAAAGCCGCCGAAGTTTTAGAAAAAGAATCGATCCATTGCAACATGACTTTGCTATTTAGTCTTCCTCAAGCAATTGGCTGCGCGCAGGCCAAAGCGACCTTGATCTCCCCTTTTGTCGGCCGCATTTTAGACTGGTATAAAAAAAGTGAAGGAAAAGAATCGTATCCTCCGGCTGAAGACCCGGGAGTCATTTCCGTTACGCAGATCTACAATTATTACAAAAAATTCGGCATCAAAACCCAAATTATGGGTGCAAGCTTCCGCAATAGCGATGAAATTCTAGAGCTTGCGGGCTGCGATCTTTTGACAATCGCTCCCAAACTTTTGGAAGAGCTCAAAAAAGCAGAAGGAACTGTAACTCGCAAACTAGATCCAGAAGCTTCTAAAAATATGCAGATAGAACCCATTCATCTCGATGAAAAGACCTTTCGTTGGTTGCTCAATGAAAATGCGATGGCCACTGAAAAACTCTCGGAAGGCATCCGCACATTTGCCAAAGATGTTGTAAAACTCGAAAAACTCATCGCGCAGCGCCTTTAAAAAAGCGTTTCTTGATTTTTTTGCGAAGCGCTATTATATTCCTTCGTTATGTCAATCCAATCGCTATTTACATTTTTTAATCGATCTAAGTGCAACGCAGAAAACATTGCCAATCTCTGCGGAGCTGCAGGTCTCTATGCCATCGCCGGCACACTGTTTTCCATAACTTCGCCTTGGACTGCAGCAGCATACGGTCTCACCACAATTTTAAATACCCGTGTAGTTCTTTGGACATTAAATAAATATCCCTGGGATCCGACAGACATTGCTGCACAAATAACCATTTTCGTCTCAGCTTTCTTTACTGGAAGCGCTCTGGGAGCATTTCTCACCAATAGCATGGGACTGACCATCTCATTTACAACTGGTATTTTATTGCATGGAGCGATCCTTGCAATCGTTTCGCTCGTCACTGCGATTGCTTTGGCTTGCCTGTTGAGTATGGGCGCCTGCATCAGTGTCCACTCGCTGCCAGAATAGTATACCGAAAATGATTCAAGAATCGGTTTCTGTATAATTAAAATTTTTATTTTACGTACATCTTTTATATTTTATTTAAAGACAAATTAAACTATAATCATTATTATTATTTAAATAAAATGGTGATTATATGTCTGTTTCTAACAATTTAAATAATCAAAAAACTCCAGAAATTACGTGGTCTGCACAGGATGCGGACATTATTTCCAATGGGATTATTGCAGAGGCCCGACGTAAAGAAAAGCAAAAATCATCTAATGATCCCGAGCGTCAGAAAGATCTTTGTTTAGAGAGAATAAAAAATATTTTGCGCGATGACTCGGAACCTCCTTTTCTTCCCTGCCCCAATAAAACTTCTGAATCTTTTCCTGTTCGCAGATCTTCTAAACTCGCTACGCAGCGCCCAAGCCGGCCAGGCGGCCCTGTGATACGAGAATTAGATCAGTTATTCGATGGCAGCAGTTTCACGGGAAAACTCATAAAAAGTGGAGGTCCTCGTGCCCTTTTGCGTTATTTAAACCGCCCTCAGAAGTATAGTATAGCAAAAGTATCTGCCACCTGGATATTTCCTTCCTCTGTCAACTTACATGGACAACTGGGATACCATGCCTGCATTCGACTTCCGGGAAATAGACTCAGCGAATTAGAGAAGGTTAAAGATCGCTCATGGCAAGAGTTAGCTCCAAGGCTTGCCGAAGAAGAGGTACGCTACGCATCGGGCAAACAGATTGAAAACATGTGGCGCCGCGACCGTGAATTGATCCCCTTGTATCGCAAATGGGGAACTCGCGGCACACAGGAAGGATGGAGAAACTATCGCTTTTATACTAACGATTGTTTCACTTATGTCAACCGCGTTTTAAGAGATAGCGGCCAACCTGAAACACATCTAGAAAGAACCTCTCCTGGTACATTCGCCGATAAAATGGTGCAAATATCCACTTTGCTTACTCCAAGCGCCCCAGCCCTTTCTCCCGACTCTTCTCAAACAAATAATTCAAGAGCCATCCTGTTAAAGCCAAGTAGAGAAGATTGAGTCCTACGCTCATCAAAAACATATGGGTCGGAAAGACGCCTTGATGGATGATCGTGCGCATCCCTTCGAAGATATAGGTCATAGGAAGAGCATGGGATATCGCCTGTCCCCATGAGGGGAGCGCCTCTACCGGATAGAATACAGCGCAAAAAGGAGAAAAAATATAAGGCGTCAGCCAGGCAAGCGTTTCCATGCGTTGTCCAAAATAAATTAAAATGGCCGTACTCAAAAAGCCCATAAACCATCCCGATAGGACCAAGGAAGCACAGAAGGGCAAGAATGCAAAGCCCAAATCAAATATATTTAGTGCGTAAAGGATCCAAACGACAAGTGAGCCGAAAGAGATGGTAATCGTTATTTTGAAAAGCTTTCCAGCACAGTGGGATCCGAAGCTTGGAATTCACGTGACTTGAAGTCGCGGCCGCACTGACCCTATAGTGAGTCGTATTAATTTAAATCATACCAACATGGTCAAATAAAACGAAAGGCTCAGTCGAAAGACTGGGCCTTTCGTTTTAATCTGATCGGCACGTAAGAGGTTCCAACTTTCACCATAATGAAATAAGATCACTACCGGGCGTATTTTTTGAGTTATCGAGATTTTCAGGAGCTAAGGAAGCTAAAATGGAGAAAAAAATCACTGGATATACCACCGTTGATATATCCCAATGGCATCGTAAAGAACATTTTGAGGCATTTCAGTCAGTTGCTCAATGTACCTATAACCAGACCGTTCAGCTGGATATTACGGCCTTTTTAAAGACCGTAAAGAAAAATAAGCACAAGTTTTATCCGGCCTTTATTCACATTCTTGCCCGCCTGATGAATGCTCATCCGGAATTTCGTATGGCAATGAAAGACGGTGAGCTGGTGATATGGGATAGTGTTCACCCTTGTTACACCGTTTTCCATGAGCAAACTGAAACGTTTTCATCGCTCTGGAGTGAATACCACGACGATTTCCGGCAGTTTCTACACATATATTCGCAAGATGTGGCGTGTTACGGTGAAAACCTGGCCTATTTCCCTAAAGGGTTTATTGAGAATATGTTTTTCGTCTCAGCCAATCCCTGGGTGAGTTTCACCAGTTTTGATTTAAACGTGGCCAATATGGACAACTTCTTCGCCCCCGTTTTCACCATGGGCAAATATTATACGCAAGGCGACAAGGTGCTGATGCCGCTGGCGATTCAGGTTCATCATGCCGTTTGTGATGGCTTCCATGTCGGCAGAATGCTTAATGAATTACAACAGTACTGCGATGAGTGGCAGGGCGGGGCGTAACCTAGGTGACAGAAGTTAAAAGCCTCCGGTCGGAGGCTTTTGACTTTCTGCTAGATCGGCCGCATCGAATATAACTTCGTATAATGTATGCTATACGAAGTTATTAGCGATGAGCTCGGACTTCCATTGTTCATTCCACGGACAAAAACAGAGAAAGGAAACGACAGAGGCCAAAAAGCTCGCTTTCAGCACCTGTCGTTTCCTTTCTTTTCAGAGGGTATTTTAAATAAAAACATTAAGTTATGACGAAGAAGAACGGAAACGCCTTAAACCGGAAAATTTTCATAAATAGCGAAAACCCGCGAGGTCGCCGCCCCGTAACCTGTCGGATCACCGGAAAGGACCCGTAAAGTGATAATGATTATCATCTACATATCACAACGTGCGTGGAGGCCATCAAACCACGTCAAATAATCAATTATGACGCAGGTATCGTATTAATTGATCTGCATCAACTTAACGTAAAAGCAACTTCAGACAATACAAATCAGCGACACTGAATACGGGGCAACCTCATGTCCGAGCTCGCGAGCTCGTCGACAGCGACACACTTGCATCGGATGCAGCCCGGTTAACGTGCCGGCACGGCCTGGGTAACCAGGTATTTTGTCCACATAACCGTGCGCAAAATGTTGTGGATAAGCAGGACACAGCAGCAATCCACAGCAGGCATACAACCGCACACCGAGGTTACTCCGTTCTACAGGTTACGACGAATGTCAATACTTGCCCTTGACAGGCATTGATGGAATCGTAGTCTCACGCTGATAGTCTGATCGACAATACAAGTGGGACCGTGGTCCCAGACCGATAATCAGACCGACAACACGAGTGGGATCGTGGTCCCAGACTAATAATCAGACCGACGATACGAGTGGGACCGTGGTCCCAGACTAATAATCAGACCGACGATACGAGTGGGACCGTGGTCCCAG
>JADMIO011054699.1_pt1 | contig 119962 bp, 105 predicted proteins | sample 8958161 | NCBI WGS metagenome assembly JADMIO01 (sample SAMN16585339, study PRJNA669376) | soil metagenome | isolation source: Crop rotation soil | place: USA: Cullars Rotation, Alabama | collected 2011 | reverse complement strand
GCGACAACTTGTCCACGTGGAATTCTAAGCTTAGGATCCCAATGTGCTGGAAAGAGGCCTTCCGGAGAGCTGCGGGTTTGGGTTCCGGGTTGTGCCAGTGGAGAAGAAGTTTACTCGCTTGCCATTTGTATTTTGGAAACCGTCGGTCATCGCTCGCCTGGATTGCGCCTCCAGATTTTCGGCACTGACCTGAGCGAATTCGCGATCGAACAGGCGCGAGCGGGAATTTATTCGAGCGCGATCAAGCGAGACGTTTCTCCGTCGCGTTTGAAACGTTTCTTTGTCAAACGCGACAGCATGTATCAAATCAGCCCCAAAGTCCGCGATGCTTGCACGTTTGCGCGGCAAAATATTGTCGCTGACGCGCCGTTTTCGCGGCTCGACTTAATCAGTTGCCGCAACGTTCTGATCTATCTCGGACCGGACTTACACCGGCGCTGTCTGCCCCAGTTTCATTACGCGCTCCGGCCGGACGGTCTTTTGATTCTGGGTCCGGCCGAATCGGTCGGAGGCTTCGACACTCTGTTCAAGCTCTTGGACAAGAAGAACAAGATCTACGCCAAGAAAAACGGAGTCACTCCGCAGATTACGTTCGGGCCTTACATTCGGAGGGAACTTCCGCCCGGCGTCTCCGCTCCGATTCTGGATCACACAATCAGCGGTCAACTTTTACAGGCTGCCGATCGAATCATGCTTAGCGCTTACGCGCCGGCTGCGGTGGTTCTGGATCCCGACCTCCAAATCCAACAGTTCCGCGGCCGGGCCGACGTTTATCTGGCCCATCCGGCCGGTCCCGCTTCCCTCAACATTCTTCAAATTGCCCAGGCCAGTCTGATACCGGACTTGCGAGTCGCGCTTCATCAGGCCGGCAAAAAAAAGAAGCCGATCCGGAAAGATCGCGCTCTGGTCAACGTGGAAGGCAAGATGCGCGAGATAAATATTCAGGTTGTTCCCTTCAAAATCCAGGCTTCGGAAAAATTTTGGTACCTGGTGATTTTCGACGAAACCACTAAAGGATTAAAGCCCGGCATCATGCCGCATGCTTTGAAAAAAACCGCCACTCAGCGCGAAGTCGCGGAACTTCGCCGCCAGCTGGCCGCATCGAAACAATCATTGCAGTCGATCATCGAAGAGCAGGAAGCGACCAACGAGGAGTTAAAATCGGCCAATGAAGAGATCGAATCGAGTAACGAAGAATTGCAGTCGACCAACGAAGAGCTTGAGACCGCCAAAGAAGAATTGCAATCGACCAACGAGGAACTCACGACCTTGAACGAGGAGTTGAGTAACCGGAATCTGGAAATGATGCAGATAAACAGCGATCTGAATAATCTGCTGGCGAGCATTCAATTGCCCATTGTGATGGTAGACAACAACCTCATCATCACTCGGGTCACCCCAGCCGCGCGCAATGCCTTCAACATTTTGACCAGCGACGTTGGCCGCCCGATCACAGACTTCAAACCCAATGTCGGAATTCCCAATCTCGAGGGAACGTTGCGCGACGTGATCGAAACTCTCGAGTCGCAGGAGCGAAGAGTCCGGGACGGCGACGGCGTCGAATATTCATTACGAATTCGCGCTTATCGCAACGCGGAGAATAAGATCGACGGTGCGGTAATTACCCTGGTCGATCTCGCCCATAAAGGAGCCGGGCGGTTTAAGAAATCCAAAACTTCCTGATCGCGATCCGATCCGATTTTCGGGAACAAGGCGCCGATGTGTCAGCTTCGACTTGGGCGGCGCCTGCGTTGGCGTTTGCGTTTCTTTGACGCAGGCAACGAAAGACGAAGTTGGTGTTCGGCCGCGCCCCGGTCCGGTTTCTCAAACACAGCGCAAAGTCCAACGTCATAAAACGTAACATCGAGGTGATGTTTCTCTGCGAAACGTTTGATTTCCTTCATTCGTCTTTCAGGACTGATCGTTTTCGGCCAGACTCGCGCTAACTCGGAATTATAAACCGCGCAGACTTCCTGCTCTTTCAATTCGGTTTCGATTCGATTGGCAAGTTTACGCATAGATCAAAAAACGGCCCGATTTTAGGCACGGTTACAGACGCCAAGTCAAAGCATTTTATTCGAGCTGCGTAAAAGAATCCCGTTCAGCTGCAGATTGTTACGGAACCAACTCTTTCTTCCGGGCGTTGCGTTTTCCAAGCCACTTTGGGTCCGACAGGGCGCGTCCCGGGCTTTTTTGCCTTTTGACAGGGCCGGTTTGCAGTTAAGATCGGCCGACAGGGTCGCGATTTGTTCCTGGTTTATGAACAATGGAAAACGAGCTTTGACGGCTGGGCCGCGAAAAGGAAGTAACGGCCAGGTCCGCCGTCATCACAAGCGCAATGGCGCCCGCGAAAACGGCGCCAACGGACGCGAGAAGGAGATCCTTCGTGCTGTTCGTGCTGTTCGTGCTGTTCGTGCTGTGGATGCCGTTCATGCCGACCGCAGTGAATTGGAAGAGGCGATTCGCAGTTACGCCAGCCTGTATGAGCGCGCGCCCGTCGGTTACATCAGTTTCGATCGCGCTGGTCGAATCGAGCAGGCAAACACCGCCGCTTGCGAATTGGTTCGAGCCAGACGCGAATCGCTAATCGGCGCGCCCTTCTCCCTCTGGGTCGTTCGAGAAGATCTTACGCTGTTGCTCGCGCATCTGGCGCGCTGCCGACAAGGCGTAAGTCGGGTCGAAACCACTCTTCATTTGAAACGGGGAAAATCCAAACCGGTCTCGGTTCTTCTTTCCAGCATTTCGACCGGCACCGACGTGCGAGAAGGGGCGCAAGTTTTCCAAACCGCAATTGTTGACCTAACCGAACGGGAACGCGCCGAAGCGGAGATCCGCGCGACTGACCGCAAATTCCGGGAAATGATCGATGCGTTGCCGGCCGCGGTTTACACGACCGACGCCGAAGGGCGAATCACGCATTTCAATCAGGCCTGCGTCGAGTTGTCGGGGCGGGTTCCGGAACTGGGGACAAGCCAATGGTGCGTGAGCTGGAAACTCTATCATCCTGACGGCCGGCCTATGCGCCATGACGAATGCCCGATGGCCATCGCGCTCAAGGAAGGCCGGGTAATTCGCGATGCGGAAGCGATTGCAGAACGACCGGATGGTTCCCGCCGCTGGTTCACTCCCTATCCCACACCGTTGCGGGATGCGGACGGCCGAATCGTAGGCGGAATTAACATGTTGGTCGACATCACCGAACGCAAACGGACCGAGGGCGCGGCAATGCGATTGGCCGCCATCGTCCAGTCGTCCCATGACGCAATCGTGGCCAAAGATTTGAACGGCATTATCACCGATTGGAATCGGAGCGCCGAACGGATTTTCGGATACACCGCCAAGGAGATTATCGGAAAATCGATTCTCACCATCATTCCGACTGAGAGGCGTTCGGAAGAAACTCAAATTCTCAATAAAATCCGGCGCGGCCAGTCGATCGACCATTACCAAACTGTCCGGCAGCGAAAGGACGGAACCCTGGTCGACGTCGCTTTAACGATTTCCCCGGTGAAGGACGAGAAGGGCAACATTATCGGTGTTTCGAAAATTGCCCGAGACATCTCAGCAGAAAAGCGAATTGAGCGGCAAATGGCTGAGCAAGCTCGTCTCCTCGATCTCACCCGGGACGCAATCCTCGTCCGCGACGGGCATGGTCGCATTACCTATTGGAACGACGGAGCGATGGATCTTTATGGGTACACAGCCAACGAAGCTCTGGGCAAAATCAGTCACCAATTATTGCGAACAGAACATCCCCAACCGCTGAGGCGGATTCAAAGCAAGCTCCGCCGGGATAAGAGGTGGGTCGGAGAACTGGTTCATCGGCGAAAAGACGGTAGCAAAGTCATTGTGATTAGCCGGTGGGTGTTAGACCCGGATACTCGGCGCCGGGGCGCCTCCGTTCTTGAAACGAACAACGACATCACCGAGCGGAAGCGGGCCGAGATCGCCCTTAAAAGATCGAAGGATCTTCTCGAACGATTGGTCAATCAACGGACCAAGGCGTTGCGGACAGCGAACATGGAGCTCGAAAACGAGATTACCCGCCGAAAAGGACTGGAAGGCCAGATTCTTGAAATCAGCGATCGCGAGCAGGAACGCCTCGGTCAGGAATTGCACGACGGTTTGTGCCAGCGATTGACTGCGATCGCCTTTATGGCGCGAGCCGCGGCCTTGCGGTTAAACGATCATCGCGTCGCCGACCCAAGCGAATTAGAGAAAATCGCGCAGTTGATAAATGCTTCGGTCACCGACGCGCGAAATATCGCCCGCGATCTGCACAAAGAGGAAATCGACGCCGCCGGCTTCATGGACGCGCTTCACGGCCTGGCCGAACGACAAATTTGGAAAACGCCCTGCCGCATCCAGGTGCACGGAGATATCGAGATCGAGGACGATCGAACCGCCTCCGAACTTTTCAGAATTTTGCGTGAGGGCGTGATCAACGCCAACAAGCATGCTCGCGCATCCGAAATTATTCTGGAAGCATGCCGGCGAAGACGAGAGCTTGTTTTCAGCGTTACCGACAACGGAGTTGGCTTCAACAATACTCGGCCTAGAGACGGCGCGGCAGCAGGCCTCGGGACTCATATTATGCATTATCGTGCCCACTCGATTGGCGCACGCCTCGAAATGGAATCTCCTCGACGCGGCGGCACGCGTCTGGCCGTGTACCTACCGCTTGAAAAATGAGAGCAACCCACTCGATCCCGCTAAATTGGACGCTTAATTCTCGATTTTGCTATCAAGGGTCAAAGATCAAGAATCGAGTATCGTAAGTTGAATGAAAACTGCGACTACCGCTAAAGGACCTGGCCTCCCCGCAGCAGCCAAACCGGAGAAGACCAAACGTATCGTCATTGTCGACGATCACCCTCTGTTTCGAAAAGGCTTGGAGCAATTGATCAACAGCTCGGCCGACGGCTTTGGCATTTGCGGCGAAGCGGGAGACGCGGCTGAAGGAATGGCCACGATCCGCCAACTGAAACCGGACCTGGTCATCGTTGATCTGAGTTTGCCCGGGGCGAACGGAATTGAGCTGATCAAAAACATCCGGGCTGAGTTCCCGAAACTGCCGGTATTGATTTTGTCGATGCATGACGAGTCGCTTTACGCCTTACGCGCGCTGCGAGCGGGAGCCCAGGGCTACGTCATGAAACAGGAAGCACTCGAAAACGTTATCGGTGCGATTCGCGAAGTGCTGGCCGGCCGTCCTTATTTGAGCAGCCAGATGTCCGCCAAATTGATTACCAGTTTCGCCGGAGGCAGCACTCAAGCCGATCCGACCGACAAGCTGAGCGACCGCGAGCTTGAAATTCTGGAATTGATCGGCAAAGGCCGGGATGTCCATGAAATTTCAGGCGCCCTGCATATCAGCCGAAAAACAGTCGAGACCCATCGCGCTCATATTAAAGAAAAGCTAAATCTCAAAAATGCGCGCGAAGTGAGCCGTTTCGCGGCACAGTGGGTCGAAGGACAAGCGTAAGATTTTTAGACAGTTAACGATTTAGTGGGTTAGCGATCAAGAAAGGATGAATGTACAGTCCGCATTGACGTCTTACCTTGACCGGGTTTTTGGCGATCGCTCGGCTCCCCGCACTCGTTCTGCATTGAATCGCTAAATCATTAAATTTTACGGTGTCAGAAAACAGAAAACGCGTTTTTTTGGTCGATGACCATCCGGTCTTACGGAAGGGTCTCGTCCGCCTGATTGATTCGAAACCGGGTTTCGTTGTCTGTGGCGAAGCGAGCACCGCGGTCGAAGCCATGACCGCAATTCGTGAACTCAGTCCAAATCTTGTGGTTGTGGACATCGGATTGCCGGGTGCGAGCGGAATTGAACTCACCAAAACCATCCGGAGCGAGTTTCCCAGTGTCCCCGTTCTCATCCTTTCCATGCACGAAGAGGGACTTTACGCGAGCCGCGCCCTTCGGGCCGGCGCCGTCGGTTACATCGTAAAGCAGGATGCGATCGACAACATCACAACCGCGCTACAGGACACCCTGGATGGAAAACGTTATCTCAGTCCCGGCATTTCCGAACAGCTTCAACACGACGGGGAGGACGAAGAACCGCGCTCGAGCCATGACTTAATCAATCTTCTGACTGATCGCGAGCTCGAGATTTTCGAGCTGATTGGAAAAGGCCGCGACGTTCGGGAAATTTCCAAAGCCCTCAATGTCAGCCCAAAGACGGTCGAAACCCATCGGACGAACATCAAAGAGAAATTAAAACTGAAGAATTCGCGCCAAGTAGCCAGGATTGCGCTTCAGTGGTTCACCGAACATCCAAGCTGATCCGGGAGCGTTTTTCCCGCTGTGGTTTACGTAGCGTCGCCGCGATCCCCCTGTCCTTTCTGGACCTTGGTTTTAGCGTTGCGGCGACGGTCAGCGGCAAGCGATCGCCCGACACTGACTTCTTTCTTGAATTCGCCTTTACTATTGCGGCGAACGTAGCGTTTGGATCCGTTCGGCGCGATAAGCTGTCGTCTACTGGTTTTCGATCTAGTGGCCATTTGATTTCTTTCCCTTCCAATTCAGAACGCACCAGAGCGCCAAACCGACCACCAGAACTGTAACTGGCCGAGCCATCGGGCAAACGCTTACTTGAAATTAAGTATGAATTGGCGACTGAAGTTCTCGGACCACTTCGCGCGGCCGCTTGTCGTCCCGCAAACCTTCAAATGTCGCGTGTCGCAAAAGTCCATAGTTCGTCCACTCGGTGAAGCTGACCTGGGCGACGAGTTGTGGATTTAGCCAACACAGTTGTTTCATCTCATCGGCGGTGATGCCTTCGCCGAAGTGGCTCTTGCGGCTGCTTGGCAAATTCGAAAACGAACATTTCTGCGTCACTAATGGACGCATCGCGTCGAGGAGACGACGGCGCGACACGGGAGTAAATCCCTGGCGGCATTTGCCGCAAAATATTAAGTCGCGGCCTTCGTAATACCCGAGCAGGATCGATTGGAAACTTCCAACCTCGGGTTTGTAGCCACCGATCACAAACTCCTGCGACTTATCGATCTTGAATTTCAGCCACGAAGTTACGCGACTGCCGGCGCGATAAACAGAGTCGCGTTGTTTGGCGACGATTCCCTCCAGCCCGGCTGCCCGCACCGTTTGCAGGACGGTCGCCGCCGAACCGGTCAGATCGGCATTATAGCGAACATTAGTGCTATCAAGAACATCGCGTAGTTTCTCTTTTCGTTCGCGGAGCGATTTTTTTGTCCAATCACGCCCGTCGAGATTCAACAAGTCGAACGCGTAATAGACGATCTTGTAGTTGCGACCGGCCGATGCGCGATTTTGCAGCGCTTGAAACGATGGACATCCTCTCGAATCAACCGCCACTACTTCGCCGTCGATCACTGCCGTAACGGCGGCGATTTCACGGACAGCATCGGCAACCGACGGAAAATCGCTGGTCAGATTTTTTTCCTTTAACGACATCAAGCGAACATCGTCGCCATGTTTCAGCGCCAATACCCGATAACCGTCCCATTTGATCTCATAAATCCATTCATCGCCTTCCGGTAATTGTGCGACCGCGGTCGCTTTCATTGGTTTGATGAACCGGGGTTGGGGAAACTCTCGATCCGCGTCCTGACTCGACCTTGCCCCGTTACGATTGCTCTTCCAGATCGCCGACTTATCACCGGCGATTTTTTCCATGGTTCGTCCAGTCAGTGCTGAAACATTTTCACCATGTTTTGGAAAGGGCCGCGCGTTACCATTAACTTTTCGCAGCAGCCATTTAATCTTTCCGTTTTGAGACTCGGTTCGTTGCAGCGCCCATTCCCCTTTTAATTTTTTTCCGGAGAGAAAAACCGAGAGCGCGCCTTTCCAATAATTCCCACTAATGACCTCGTAGGTCCCGATGTCCCAGACCATGACAGTTCCGCCTCCGTACTCGCCTTCGGGAATTACTCCCTCAAATTGCAAATACTGGAGTGGATGATCCTCGGTCTCGAAGGCGCTGTGGGTTTCATCTTGTTTCAAGGGCACGCCCTTCGGGACCGCCCACGATTTCAAAACATCGTGCATCTCGAGGCGGAAATCGTAATGCAAATGGCTTGCGGCATGTTTTTGCACGACGAACCGGCGCCGGCTGCCTTGCGCGCTCCGGCGCGGCAGCTCTGGAGCGGGCTCGCGGGTTCGGCTGAAATCGCGCTTGGCCTCATACTCGCCGAGCGAGCGCCGCCTCTTTCGCCGAACCGGAGGGATGGATGACAGCGAGGCAAATTCGGCCGGCAACTCCTGTTTCAATTTCAGTATCGGCGCAAACAAGTCGCCGACTTTCTTTAGCCGCTGCAACGCTTCGTCCGGATTGAAATCGAGGGCTTTGGAATCCGATTTGTTGCAGGCCTTCTCGAGCTCATCCCATTTGACCGGCATCGAGACGTACGGCCGCGGTCGCTTCGCCCGTAACGAATAAACTCCCACCGTCGTCTTGTGATCGGCATTTTGGCTCCAGTCGATGAACACTTTTCCGATGCGCGCGCCCTTGGACATTTCCGCGACGACCAACTGAGGATGGTTTTTCTCCATGACTTCAGCGATGGCGTTGGCGAACGGCTGGGTCGCCGCGTAACTGGTTTTAGTATTGAGGGGCACATAAATCTGGATGCCTTTTGAACCGGAAACTTTCGGGAATGACTTCAGCTTTAGTTTGCCCAGGGCGTCGCGGAGTAAAAATGCGACTTCGGCGCATTGAAGAATATTTGTGCCCTCGCCCGGATCGAGATCGAAGACGACATGCGTCGGTCGCTCAATGTGGGGAACCCGGTGAAGGAATGGATGCAGTTCTAGCGCGGCCATGTTCGCCGCCCAAACCAACGTCCGGACCTCGTTGATCAAAATATAATTAATGTCCGGCCCACCTTCGTGTCGCGGAACCGGAAACGTCTTTACCCACTTCGGGGTAAATCCAGGGGCGTTCTTTTCATAGAACGCGCTGCCAAAAACGCCGCTTGGATATCGCTTGAGGGTGACGGGGCGATCTTTGAAATGGGGGAGGAGATATCGCGCGAGTCGTTGATAATAATTGACTACATCGCTTTTGGTGAACTTACCTCCCGGGTAAAGGATTTTGTCCGGATTGGAGATTTCCACGTCGTGATTGCGCGCCGCCATGTCCAACCTTGTTTCGCACCAGCTTGTCACTTATGGCGTCGGCAGACGTTCCGGCTGCCGCAGAACGCCGGAACTGCGGACGGCAGACCGCCGCTCGCTTTAAGCCGAGCGCCTAGGATTTTCTCTTTCGACTCTTGGTGACGAGTCGCTTCGCGGCCTTTGGCCCTCTCCGCTTGATCGGCTTGAATTTTTTCCCGCGAGCGGCGTTGTAGGAGACAAAGAAATGCTCGATCTCATCGACCAGATTCGAATCCACCTTCTTTAACGATTTTAACGATTCATGAATGTGTGATTTTGCCGCCACGCCAATCAACCGATCGTTTCGTTCGCTTTTGCCGTTCTCAGATTGCTTCGCTTCAATCACGCCGATCAGACGCGCTTCAACCAAACATCCGGGAAAGGCCGGCTCATCCATCAACAACAGCACATCCAAGGGATCGCCGTCGGGCGCGACGGTTCCGGGGATTGAACCGAAGTCATACGGAAAAACCGCGCCTTCCGGCAGAACTTTTTTCAGCTTAAAGGTCCCCACTTCCGAATCGAACGCGTACTTATTACGGCATCCTTTCGGCGTTTCGATGATGACGTTGACGTTTCCATTGGGACTGTAGAACGGACGGAGTTTTTTAAGCGGCTTCGACATACAGACAGTTCGTTAGAAAATCGCTGCTCGTCGCGTTGTCAGTCGCATCAACCAACCGTCGGAGATCGGCTATTGAACTGGATTGCCGAGACCGGGCAATGATCGAAGCCACCCCCCCGGCTGCGGCGCAGAGAAGGAGGGATGTTGATGACATCATAGAAAACTGTTGCGAAGTTTCTTCGCCAACTAGACAATCGTCCCGATGAAAAGCCGCACGATCATCCGTGCTTCGGTCGCGGTTCTGGCCGCGGCAGCTTTTCTCTGGACCCTGACTCTCAGTGTTTCGCCCCAGTTACACGAACGGCTTCACCCGGATGCGAACCGGGTGGAGCACACCTGCGCGGCCACCTTCGTCGCTTCAGGTAACTACGACCACGCGCCGTTAGTTCTCCTAATAAGAGCCCCCGTCCCCCTCGGAGAGTTCGATATTCCGACCCTCAGTCCGCGGTGGATTCAACCCGTCTTTCTCATTGCCGCGGTATTCGAGCACGCGCCGCCGGCAAATTCCTGAACCGTTGATTGGACCCGCTGCCGCGGGTGCGGTGTTCAGCGCGTTCCTTGCACCGTCAAATCAACACGCGCCCGAACGCAGATTCGTTAGGCGAATTTTCGAGTTTAGGAATTTACATGCACAAACTAATTTTAATTGGACTAATCGGGGCCGAATTGGGAGTCGCCCAGGCCCAGGACGCGCCGGCCGGTCCAGCTTCCCCATCAGACATGGAAGCTTTGCGACAGCAGGTCCAGTCTCTCACCGACACGGTGAAAGCATTGCAACGACAAGTGAAAGATCAGCAGACCACAATCAACCGTTTCAATCAAAAATCGGATGCTACAAGTGAAGCCACCCCGCCGGTGGCATCGACACCGAACGAAGAACCGGACCAGTCCGCTCCCTCCAGTTCGCCATCGCCCGCTTCTTCCAGCACGCCGAAAACCCCCTTTCCAACTGAAGATGCGTCGGTCGTTTCCTCCACCGAACCCGCCGGTTCCACACCGCAGAGTCCCGGAGTAAATGCCAATGGAACTGCGGTTGGAAATTTTCCCACCACCGATTCAAGCGTTGTTTCGTCTGCCCCGGCCGAAACAATTTCCACAAGCGGCGCCGGCGCGTCCCTGACCCAGCCAATTGGAATCGGCAGCGGTAAGAATTACATGAATATCTCTTTTGATGGGTTGTTCGCGCTCGCCGGTTCAAGCACGCGCAACCTCAACCGGATTGAAGTCGGGGATCATGATCCAATGCAGCGCGGCTTCAACGCGCGGAACATCGAGCTCGCGCTCGACGGCGCAGTCGATCCCTACTTCGAAGGCTTCGCCAACATCGTATTCAAGCTCGACAACGATAACCAAACCGACGTCGAAGTTGAGGAAGCATTTCTTCAAACCACGAGTCTGCCGTTTAATCTCCAGGTCAAGGGCGGTCAGTTCTTCGCCGCTTTCGGACGAATCAATCCAACCCATCCGCATACCTGGGATTTTGCCGATTATCCAATCGTCGCCGGCCGCTTTTTGGGTCCGGACGGTTTGCGAGGGGTCGGTACTCAAATTTCGTGGATCGCGCCCGTCCCGTGGTATTCGCAGTTGAGCCTCGGCGTGCAAAATGGACGAGGCGAAACTGGCTACTCGTTCCGCAACCCTGGCGACGATGGAATGTTTTTCGGCCGCCGGACGACCGATCGCGAGATCCGCGGCTTGGAGGATTTTGTGTGGATCCCGCGCTGGGAAAACTCGGTCGACCTGAGCCCGACGCAGGTTGTGCTAGCCGGTATTTCTGGCGCTTTCGGTTCTAACGAAACCGGAGGTAACGCCCGCACCCAGATCTACGGGGCGGATCTTCTTTACAAATGGAAAAGCGAAAAAGCCGAAGGCGGCTTTCCGTTCGTGAAATGGCAAACTGAATTCATGTACCGCCGGTTTGAAGCCGGTCGCGGGGTGAACGAATCATTCCCAGTGGCGGAAACATTTAACGATTGGGGTCTTTATTCCCAGGTGCTCTGGGGATTTAAGAAGGGCTGGGTCGCGGGAATTCGCGGCGACTATTATGACGCCGAGGATTCGCGTTTTACCAACGACCTAGATCGCCAATCCCGCTCGCGAATCAGCGCAAATTTGACCTGGTATCCAACCGAGTTCTCCAAAATCCGTTTGCAATACAATCACGATTTCCTGGAGGACACTTTTTTCCTGGCCGGCCGCGACGTTGACTCGGTTTTTCTCCAATTCGAGTTCATTCTTGGCGCCCACGGCGCCCATAAGTTTTAACCGAGAATAAACACCAATTAACACGAATATGATTTCAGAAACCAAAAAACTAATCCTGTGCTCGATCAGCTTGCCATTCCTGCTTCTGGCTCCGATTGCGCAGGCAAAACTTAATGTGGTCGCTACTCTTCCTGATTTTGGCTCGTTGGCCCGGGAAATTGGCGGTGACAAAATTGATCTGGTTGTGCTGGCGAAACCGACCGAAGACCCGCATTTTGTTGATGCGCGTCCAAGTTTCGTCGTTTCGCTGCGCAACGCTGACGTGTTAATCGATGGCGGTGCCGAACTCGAACTTGGCTGGCTGCCGCCGCTTTTGCAAAACGCGCGCAATTCCAAACTCGAAATCGGCAAGCCCGGGCGGGTGCAAGCATCTCAGGGAATCCGCTTGATGAACGTTCCGACAAACGTGACGCGGGCGGCGGGCGACGTTCATGCGTTGGGCAATCCGCACTTTTCGGTGGACCCAATCATCGCCAAAGCAATCGCCCAGCACATCGCGAAATCTTTCGCCACGGTCGATCCGCCAAACGCAGCATTCTACGACGCCAACTATAAGAAGTTCGAGGCGACGATTAATGCCAAACTTCAGGGTTGGGGCGCGTTGATGCAGCCGTTTCAAGGTCAACATGTTGTTGCCTATCACGATTCCTGGCCCTACTTCGCCCATCGTTTCGGAGTGAATATCGATGTCTTTCTCGAGCCCAAACCCGGCATCCCGCCCTCGCCATCGCATCTGACCGATGTGATTCAGAAAATGAAGGAGTACCACATCAAAGCGATCATCGTTGAACCGTATCACGATCGCCGGATTGCCGAGAAAGTGGCGCGTTCCACTGACGCCAAAGTCCTTGATTTTTCGCAGTTCCCGGGCGGGATCCCGAATACTGACACTTACGTTGCTTTGATTGACCAACTGGTGAAGCGACTCGCCGACGCGCTGAAGTAACCTATGACATTTGACCTCTGAGTTCTGACTATGTGGGACGTGATGTTCTGGCCAATCATGGCCTGCATTCTTCTTCCGTGGCTGCTGGTTTATCTCGGACTGCACGTTGTCCAGCGCGGAATCATTTTCATCGACATCGCAATGGCGCAAATGGCGTCGCTTGGAATCTGTCTCGCCGTTTTGTTGCACCTCGATCTCGAGAGCTGGACGGCGTTCGGTATCGCTCTGGTTTTCACGTTGGTGGGAGCCGCGATTTTTTCGGTGACTGGAAAACGGGCCAGCCAAATTCCCCAGGAAGCGGTGATCGGCATTTCTTACGTAGTCGCCGCCGCGGCGGCTGTTTTGCTACTGAGCCGCGCAGCGGAAGGCGATGAGCAAATCAAAAACATGCTGGTGGGGAATATCCTCCTGGTTTCACCGCGCGATGTTTGGGAGCGATTCATTTTGTTTGTGGTCGTCGGCTTATGTCACTTCGTGTTACGGAAAAATTTCCTGTTGGTTTCATTTGATCGCGACCGGGCTTATCAAGAAGGATTGCGTGTTCGGTGGTGGGATTTCCTGTTCTACGCGTTGTTTGGTTTGATTGTGACCAGCTTCGTCCGGATTGCCGGAGTGCTACTCATTTTTACCTATCTGATCGTGCCGGCAGTTTGTGGAATCAATCTTGCCCGGCGAATCGGCAATCGTTTACTGGTGGGCTGGATCGTGGCTTTGGTCGGCGGAGTAGCCGGTCTATTTTTCTCCTACTGGTGGGATCTGCCCTCCGGCGCAGCTATTGTCTGCACCTTTGGCGCGCTGCTGATCTTAATTTCATTGATTGGCCTGTGGCGTCGCCGCCTTATTCTACCGGAATAAGGACAGCGCTGAAGTGAACGACATCGTTTTAACCACGCTGATTGTTACCGGCTTTGTCGTGGCGTTTTTGCATGCGGCGATTCCAACACACTGGCTGCCGTTTGTTGTGGCTGCCCGGGCGCAAAATTGGAATCGAGGCAAGACACTTGTTGTGACAGGCATTGCTGGAAGCGGTCATGTTTTGTTTACTACGGCCCTGGGAATACTGGTCGCATGGGGTGGCATCGCACTGAACGCAAATTGGCGTCGCGCATTTCCAATCATAGCCGGATGCGCACTCATCCTGGTTGGGTTCTTCTATTTTGTACGCCAACTCCGAAGCAAACACGGCCACATGCACATGTTCGGCGGACATCATCACCATGATCACTCACATGATCATGATCACGGCCACCAACATCACACGCATCACCACGAACCGGGAGATACCACGGCTGAGATCGAACAGATCGAAGAACGATGGTCACATCGGCGGTCCGATTGGGCTGTCATCGCTGGCTTGTTCGCGCTGCTGACATTTTCTCCGTGCGAAGCGTTTCTTCCCGTCTTTCTAACCGGCGCGAAATATGGCTGGCTCGGTTTCGTCGTGTTAAGCAGTGTTCTGGCCATCGCCACTGTTGCCGGCATGATCACGTTCACATGGTTGACCTTGCTCGGCCTGCAACGTTTACGCTTTAAGACGCTGGAAAAGTACGAGCCGCTGATTGTCAGCGCGGTCTTCTGTTTGCTTGGCGTGTTAGTGATTATATTCGAGCGCTGACCCATGGCCCACAACCATTCGCATTCACATTCCGTTTCGCCGCAGGACTTCAACGCAGCGTTCGCAATCGGCATCGCGCTTAACACTGCCTACGTTTTGTTTGAAGTTGTTTTCGGATTAATCGGCCACTCGCTCGCCTTGCTGGCCGACGCGGGACATAACCTCAGTGACGTTCTCGGTCTATTGCTGGCTTGGGGGGCAAGCGCAATGGCAAAAACTGCGCCGACAAAACGCCATACCTATGGGCTTCGGGGCAGCTCTATCCTGGCCGCGCTGTTCAACGCAATTTTCCTCCTCGTCTCAGTCGGAGCAATTGTCTGGGAGGCGATCCGGCGCTTTAAAACGCCTAACGAGGTCGCGGCCAACACCGTGATTTGGGTTTCGTTGATCGGCATCGCAATCAACACCGCAACCGCCCTGATGTTTCGACCCGGCCGTAATCGCGATCTTAATATTAGAGGCGCATTCCTGCATATGGCCGCCGATGCCGCGATCTCAGCGGGAGTGGTGATCGCCGGCTTCGCTATTCTTTGGACCGGATGGAGCTGGATCGATCCGGTGGTAAGCCTGCTGATTTCAGCCGTGATTATCTGGGGGACTTGGGATTTGTTGCGGGAATCAACCAACCTCGCGTTGCAAGCGGTTCCAAAAAACATCGAGACGGAAAAAGTTGAGCATTATCTCACTCAATTGCCCGGTGTGGCGCGGGTCCACGACCTACACATTTGGGCGATGAGCACAACGGAGACGGCGCTTACGGTTCACTTAGTGAAGCCGGATGGAAGTCTTGATGATGGCCTGCTGGCCCGGGTTTGCGACGATCTTCAACACCGCTTCCAGATAGGACACGTCACTATCCAGCTCGAGTGCGGCAGTGACGCGCATCCCTGTAAACAAGCTCCGGATCACGCCGTCTGAGCTAATATCGGCTTTGGTCTGACAGCAAAATCCGTTGCTTTCGAGTCCCTCTCATTGTAATCGACTGATGTGAGCAAAATGCCCCTCATTCCCCTCACCTTTGGCTTCACTTTCGCAATGATTGTGGGCGTTCCGGCGCAGGGACCCGTTTACAACCCCAATCCCAGCAGCCCGGCTCTCAACAACGGCTTGCCCGTGCCAAGCCGCAGTGACACCGCGACGGAGCCTAATAGTACAGGCAACACCGGCAAGGACGATGAGGACGATCCCAGCCTGCAACGGCTGAAGAGTAGTGACAGTCTCGGCCAGGGCCAAATGGCGAGAGACGAGGGCCAGCTCACGGCGAAGGTCCGGCGTCGTGAAAAAATTCTGCACGTCGAATCAACGAAGCAGCTACCGACCAGCGGGACTGACCCAAAATTCCAGGGCAGCCTGCTTCACTCGAGTGTGAGTTCGATCACAGATGTTGGCGAAAAGGCGAATAGCACCGCCAGTACCGCGGACTCCGACACCGATGCTGCGACGAACGACGAGCCCGATCCGCGATTCAAAGCCAAACGGCCAGTGTTCAGAGCCGAAAGCGACGAATCAAAGACACAAAACCAATCGCCGCGCACTAAAGCGGATTCTTCGCCGTCACCAAGTCCGTCACCGAGCGCCTCAGCGACGGCGTCCAGTCGCTAATCGCGTTTCGGCTTTAGCAACGGAAACAAGACTACGTCGCGGATCGATTCCGCGCCGGTGAACATCATCGCGAGACGATCGATCCCCAGACCAAGTCCACCTGCCGGTGGCATCCCATGTTCGAGCGCGAGCAAAAAGTCTTCGTCGATCTTTTGGGTTTCCTCACCCGCCTGTTCCAGCAAGCGCCGTCGTTGCACGTCGGGATCGTTGAGCTCGGTGTAACCGGGAGACATTTCCACGCCGTTAATGATTAATTCGTAAACATCGACCAACCTCGGATCATCGGCGTTCTGCTTCGCCAGCGGCACAAGCTCCTTCGGGCAATGGGTGACGAACAACGGATCAAACGTTTTTTCCTCGACCAGTTTTTCAAAAACATGCTGGGTCACTTCGAAATCGGCCAGTTGCGGGATGATTTCCAACTTCAATTCGTTCGTTGCCCGGGTCCGCCGTTCCTCAGCGGAAAGCTCGAACCAATCCTTCCCCGCGACTTCACGAACGAGATCAAGGTAACGGGCGCGTCGCCACGGTCGATCGAGGTTGATCGTTCGGGTAACTTTTCCTTCGGGATCGCGATGTTCGATCTGCAATGATCCGCAAATTTTCTGCGCCAAATGGCAGATCAATTCCTCAAGCAGGTCCGCCATTTTTTCGAAATTGGCATAGGCCCAGTAAATTTCGAGCATGGTAAACTCCGGGTTGTGTTTTCGAGAAATTCCTTCGTTTCGAAAATTCCGGTTTAACTCGAAAACTTTGTTGAACCCACCGACCAACAAACGCTTGAGGTAAAGTTCCGGGGCAATCCTCAAATAAAGATCGAGTCCGAGCGCTTTATGATGAGTGCTGAAAGGCAGGGCGGCGGCTCCGCCTGCTACGGCTTGGAGCATCGGTGTTTCTACTTCGAGAAATCCGCGGTCTTCCAAAAAACGCCGGATCTCGCGCACCATCAAAATGCGCTTTCGAAACGTGTCCCGCGACGTTTCGTTCGCGACCAGATCGACATAACGTTGTCGGTAGCGTGCTTCGACGTCCTGCAGGCCATGCCACTTTTCCGGCGGCGGCCGCAGCGATTTGGCCAGGACTTGGAAGGTGTGCGCTTTCAAGGTCGGCTCGCCCGTTTTCGTTACAAAGCATGAGCCCTCAACGCCGATGAAATCGCCGAGATCGAGGAGCTTAAAAACCTCCATGGTCTCGGCGCCAATTTCTTTCTCGTGAAAATAAACCTGAATGCGCCCGCTCGCGTCGCGAATATCAACAAAGTGACTCTTTCCCATGTCGCGATGAGCAGTGATCCGGCCGGCGGCGCGCAGGGTTTGGCCCTCTTTGAACTTGTCTCGGACTTCACCGATCGACCCCGATGTTTCAAATGCGCGCCCAAATGGTTCCACGCCTTTTTTGCGTAGCGCCTCCATGTTTTGACGCCTCTGCGCGATCAATTCGTTCTCCGGCTCCATCTTCGCGGCCTACGGAACCCTTTCTTTCCGCATTCCGCAATGCGTTTATTGGTTTGCTATCGAAGCCGCGGCAATGACATACTCCGGTGGATCGGCCGCTCCGCGGGCGGTGCTAACTAAATGCGGCTAATGATCATCGAGTCCCGGCCGGACTGACCGCAGGAGAGCTCGATCCACCTATGGCGCTCGATCTTCCCAAAACCACGTCGAAACGAGATGGGCCCCTGGTCAAACAGTTCTCTGTTTTCCTACCCAACAAGGTTGGAGCGATGCTCGACGTCGTAAAATTGCTCAACGCCCACCAATATCATATCATCGCGCTGAGCGTCTCCGAATCCACTGATGCCGCAATTGCGCGTCTGGTGGTGAGCGATCCGGCCGGCGCCGAAACGCTACTCAAGGAAAACAATATCGCGTTTGGCACTTGCCACGTCGTGGTGGTCGAGATGCACGAGGTTGCCACCGAGTTGTCGAAGCTTTTTGCGACCCTGTTCATGGGAGAAATCAACGTGCACTTTACCTATCCGCTGCTGATCAGGCCGCGGGGTCAGGCCGCTTTGGCCGTCCATGTAGACGACAATGAATGCGCTATCTCGGTGCTAAGCGGCGCCGGATTCCGTCTTCTGAGCCAGAGCGAAATTTCCCGCTAGGGAGCCAGGCCGCCAGCCCTTGACACCGCCGCCGACCCGCCTACAGAAAACGACTACCCATGCCGTCGCTCTCGTTCGTTTCCGGCCCGCGCACCGATAAGAGTTTCAACATCGGTCTTGGTCTGGTCATTCTGGTAGCAGTTGCCGAAATCGGCGCGGTCGGGCTTCATTACATCGGCCGGATCCGTCCGACTCACGTCAGCGTCGCGCGCCGCGAAGTCCCCGCCCCCCTCCCTTCCATTGCCCCCTCGGCTCCGCCAGTCGCACTTAGCGTGAGCTCGCCCGCGGCTCAGCTGACTCCGCCGACTACAGTTTCTTCCGAAATCGACCGGTTGACCAAACAAGCTCAAGCAGCACGGGAAAGCGGTGACACTGTCAATGCGGTGGCTCGTCTCCAAGACGCGGCCCAACGCGATCCGAAAAACGCGGAAGTGCTTGCCGAAATGGCAATGATTTACGAGTCAACGCAGAATTTCGATAAATCAGCGGAAACCTGGCGGCGAGTGCAGGAGATCGGCCCCTCCGCCGGCCCGCTATATGATGTGGCGGACATGAAGTTGAAAACCGGAGTTCCGACTTCCGCTTCAAGTGCGGCCGCCGCTCCCGCGCCGACGGCAGTAGCCAAGCTCGACGTGACTGCTCCGCGCGGCACAGTGGAAGGAATTCCTGCTGGTTCAACCCTCGGAATCAGTGAGATCGCCGCGTCAGAAACCCCTGATCCCGATTCGGAAACGAATTTGATGTTGCGAATCAGCGTGAAGAAACGCCCCAACGCCGTGATCGACCACACCAAAGTAAAGATCCAGGTATTCTTTTATGACACGGTCGGCGACAATGACATCAAGCTGACCGATGCCGACGTGAGCTACGAATGGCTGACTCCAAACCATGATTGGGCGAACGGTAATAGCGAAACCCTGGCCGTCACCTACATCCGGCCTCGATCAAAAGCCAACAAGGCCGAGTCAGATCTGGCCGCCGCTGCCGGGGCGATTAATCCAGCGAAGAAAGCGAAAAGTTTGAAGGCAACTCCGCCGCCGGAGTCCGGCGTCCGCAAATATCTTGGTTACATCGTGCGTGTTTATTATAATGATCAGCTGCAGGACAAACGCGCCGACCCCACCAAGTTGTTGACCCTTTTTCCTGCGCCCTTCACCGCCCCGCCCCAGTAATGCAATTGCTCATCGTGCACCACGACCCGGAAATGGGCGGCGAATTGGTGCAAATGATCAAGAGGTACACCCGCCATTTCTGCAACCTCGTTTCGAGCGAGGCGGCGGCGATGGATTGGGCGAAGCGCCATGAACGGTGCGATTTGCTTTTGACCGAGCTTGAGGCCGCAGCCATTGATGGTCTTAGTTTGGGTTCGAATCTGAGTGAAATCTTTACCGGACTCCAGGTTCTGTTTTTCCCGTCCTACAGCGCCGACGAGCGTCGATTAAACGTGGTCGGCACCAAGGTTTTTCCCGAACCCATATCCGGTGACGATTTACTGGGAGCGATCGAGCGGGCAGAGCAAATACCGAATGAGGCGCCCGATCTCTTTCAAGTCATCGATGTTTTGCAGATGTGCTGCCTAACCGGTCGAGATGGCGCACTGCAAATGGTCAAGGGAGCGAACAATGGTCTGGTATTTTTGCGTAACGGCAAAATCGTGCATGCCGAGACCGACTCCGCCCGGGGTCGCGAGGCGCTTTACCAGATTGTCGCCTGGCAATATGTCGAGTTTGCTTACGAACGCAGCGTCCGGCCGCCGGTCGACTCGATCAATACTTCGTGGGACAAGATTCTGATCGACGCAATCCGTCGCGATCAACCCGAACAAACGCCTCAACGTCAGTCGGCATAGCACTTTTCTATGCAACTACGGCGCTTTCCGGTAGTTTACGCTTTCATGAAGTGCCGCTGGGCTCTGATCGGTGCCGGGTTCATCGCCGGCAACGCGATTGGGCAGATTCAGGTCGACCTGAAATTTCCGCGGCTCCAGTACATTGCCTACGAACCTGTGGTCGCGAACCTGACGATCACAAATCTGGCGGGGCGCGACGTCGACCTTCGCGACAATGGCGCTCACTCGTGGTTTGGATTCGAAGTCAGCGGCAGCGAAGGCCAGCCAATCGCGCAAATTTCGAAAGTCACAACTGCGCCGCTCCGTCTCGCGGCCGGACAACAGGTAACTCGAAAAGTTAATCTCACTCCATTGTATGGAGTGCACGACTTCGGACCTTACCGGGCCCGCGCTCACATTTACCTTGGCGAGGTCAATAAGTTCTTTTATTCGACCACTCGAGTTTTTGAAGTCACCGACGCGCGGCCCATCTGGCAAAAAACTGTTGGGGTTCCTGAGGATGAAAATAGTTCTGGAAATTCCCGCACTTACTCGCTCATGACGAACCGGTTCCCCGATCATACTTCGCTTTACGTGCGGGTTGAGGATAAAGACCGTGGAATGGTATTTGCAACCTACTCGTTAGGCCAAGTTATCGCATTCGACCAACCCCAAGCGGAAGTCGACCGGTCCAACCAGCTCCATGTTCTCTATTGCGCTGCCCCTCGCATGTGGTCTTATGCGCGGGTGAGCCTGAATGGAGAGCTTGTTTCGCGGGCTAGCTTTACGGAAACGAAAAGCCGGCCCCGCCTTGTCCATTCCAACAATGGTGTGATAAAGGTGGCGGGTGGCATGATGGATGCGACGGTGACACAGGCGGATCGCGACATGGCGCCAAAGCTCTCTGCGCGACCGGCCAATGCTCGTAACGGCGAATAAAATAATAATGCGTCAGTCCTTCCTCATATTAATAGCGGTGCTCGCCGTTACCCTGATGGCCCCGGCAGTTCGCGGATTGCCCGCCCCCAGCAGTCTCAATCAGCGGGAGCATCGAATTAATGCAGCAACGCCGACGCCTAGCCCGACACCAACCCTGGTCGTTCCCACCGCGGCGGCCATTCCAGTCACTCCAATGTCGACCGCTCCGGCCGCCCGCAGTTCGGCTAGAGCTGCCGTCGTTCGCACATCGACAACGGCTTCGGTTGCGCGTACTTCGACGAAGGTTGCGGTCCCCGTCCGGGCAAGCCGCTCCAGTGCGGCCCAACCCCCTCGTCAATCAACGACTGTCGTGATCGATCCTGGCCACGGTGGGTTTGATCGCGGCGGAATTCCCCGACAACGGGTTCCGGAGAGCATGATGAATCTCGATGTTGCCTTGCGACTGAGATCAATCCTCCAAGCCGCCGGTTATCGGGTGATCATGACCCGCGATACCGATGTGTTCATTCCGCTCGGCACCAGAGTCGCAATCGGTAACTCATACCGGGACGCGATCTTTGTCTGCATTCATTTCAATGCGACCCCGCGGGCAGGCGCCAGTGGCATCGAAACATATTTTTACAGCTCCCAAAGTTTGCCGCTGGCCTCCGCCATTCACTATTATGTCGCGGGTGGCGCGCCGTCAGCCAATCGTGGCGTCCGGCGCCGGGGATTTTTTGTTTTGCGCCGAACAACGATTCCATCGGTGCTGGTCGAGTGCGGCTTCTTGACCAACCCGACTGAAGCGGCCTACGCCCAGAATTCTGCTTATCGCCAGAAACTCGCGATGGAAATTGCCCACGGAATTCAGAACCGCGCTTCCGTCGCCAGGATTGCCGGCGCCAACCGAGTCGTCTCGAACTCGTCCGATCTGAGTTTGGAACCCGAAACCGTTCCGCTTCAACCGTTCATCGATCAGACCCATTACCGTGATCCAGACTTGTCGCGCAAACACCGGCGCGGCTCAAAGAGTTCGAAATCGGCTTCGTCAAAAAGACACAAGAAATCTTCTGATACGGCGTCGAGCAGCAAAAGCTCCGGCCGAAAGAAGAAATCCGCTTCACGCGCGGAAGATTGAGTTGGAATCGCCCGTCCTTAGCTCCGCCCAAATGCAAGCCGCGGAACAAGCGGTTTTGGGGCGCGGCACGACTGTCGAATCATTGATGGATCAGGCCGGACTGGGAATCGCGCGGGCCGTTCGTCAGTTTTTCCCGAAACCGGGAATTTGCCTCGTTTTCTGTGGTAAAGGACACAACGGAGGAGATGCGCTGGTCGCCGCTGAGCAATTGCAGCGAATCGGTTGGAAAATCGATCTCCACTTGCCTTTTCCCGAAGAAAATTGCAGCGAGCTCACTCAAAAGAAGTTGAAGGCGTTACGGAACTCGCCGACGCCATCGCCGGACACAATTGATCGGTCGCCATACACGGTCATTTTAGATGGCCTGCTCGGAACCGGTGCGAAATCATTCCTTCGCGAACCGATTCGTTCCGCCGCCCGCGAGATTAATCGCCGGCGTCGCGACGAGAACGCCTTCGTGTTCTCGGTCGATCTTCCGACCGGGCTGGACGCCGATTCCGGAGAAAACGACCCCGAAGACTCGGTCATTGCCGACGTCACCGTCACCATTGGTTACGCTAAGCACGGATTGATTGTCGATTCGGCGCTGGAATTCGTCGGCCGAATCGAAGTAGTGCCGCTTCCCGGCTTGTGGTCCGATGTGACTGCGCCTAACGAATTGGTAGCGACCCCAGATTCGCTCAGGTCGATTCTCTCACGACGAAAATACGGCGCTTACAAAAATCAGTTTGGCCGCATCGGCGTTGTGGCCGGCTCGAGAGGGTTCGTCGGTGCTGCGATCATGACCGCCGAGGGCGCATTGCGCGGCGGTGCCGGCCTGGTGGAGGTTTTTGTGCCGGACGATATTTATGAGATCGTCGCCGGTGCTGGGCCAGTCGAGGCGATGGTCAAACCGATTCGCCGCTATCGCGACCTTCTTGAAGAGAAAGTGGACGTTTGGGCGCTTGGCCCCGGGCTGGGCAAAGGCCGGGCCTCCGAGGTTTTGAATTTGATCGAAAACGCGACCCAACCAATGGTGGTCGACGCCGGCGGGCTCAACATCGTGGCCGAAAAGGTTGAGGTTCTGCGGAGTTGCCGCGGACCGCGCTTACTCACGCCGCATCCCGGTGAGATGCAACGCTTAATGGATGTTGGCAAAATGGTGCGAGCAGGCATCGCCCGAAACTTTTGCGACCGGTTCCCAATCACCCTGTTATTAAAAGGCAGCCGAACCATCGTCTGCGAGCGCGGAAAACCAATTTGCTACAACACCACCGGTAATCCGGGAATGGCCAGCGGAGGAATGGGCGATGTTTTGACCGGCGTCTGTGCTGGAATCGCCGGACGTGAGTTATCTCTTTACGACTGCGGCCGGATCGGGGCGTGGGCTTGCGGACGTGCTGCCGAGATCGCCATTTCTCACAAAGGTCAAAGCGAGGAATCGCTGCTTGCCAGTGATGTCATCGCCAACCTCGGCGAAGCATTCAACGAATTACGCAACCCATCCGTTTGAGAGCCTGGTTCGACAGACCCTCACCTCCCAAGCTGCTCCAGGCGCAATTGAGGTGAGCGCGAAACTGTTGAAGATTACATAAATGAACGGTGCACCCGATGGAACTACGATCGAGACCGATGCCGCGCACCCGTCGCAGCAACCGTGGCAGGCTCGCGTCAAAAAAGCGCTCGGACCCATCGGCGTCGTCTTGGTCGTTATCGCAAAGTTTTTCGCGAAACTGAAATTTTTCATCCTCCCCGCGCTTAAGTTCCTCCCGCTTCTGCTGAAATCAGGCGGCACCATGGTGCTGATGATCTGGGTCTATACCATGATGTGGGGTTGGAAGTTCGCCGTCGGCTTCGTGGGGCTTTTGCTTGTTCATGAGTGTGGCCATCTCATCGTGGCCAAAAAATTTGGACTCAAAGTTGGAGCGCCGGTTTTTATTCCATTTATGGGCGCGTTCATCGCCCTGAAGGAGGCGCCGCGCAATGCCTGGATGGAAGCCTGCGTCGGCATCGGCGGGCCGATGCTGGGCTCGTTAGGCGCGTTTGCTTGTAACGTCACCGGCCAAGCATTCGATATTCCGATTTTCTTTGCTCTGGCCTGGTTTGGTTACTTTCTAAATCTTTTCAACCTGACGCCGGTCGGGATGCTCGACGGTGGAAGAATCGTGACCGCCCTTTCCCGCTGGCTTTGGCTTCCGGGATTTGCGGTATTGCTCTGGTTTGGTTGGAAGTATCCGAATTTTATCGTTTGGCTGATGGTGATCGCCTCCCTGCCACGAGTCATTTCACTGTTTCGCAAACGGACCGAGGAAGAGCGTCGCTATTACGAAGTCACTCCGGCACAGCGGTGGACAATGTCTATCATGTACTTCGGTTTAATTGCTATCCTGATTTTTGGAATGCATCTGGCCACGCGTGACTTGCACAACTATGGAGTGCGGTCGCACGGCCACGGTCAGGACGTGATTTTCCAGTGATTAGTGCGGCGGATTAATCGCAAACACTTTTTTCGGTTCAAGACCAATCCGCTCGACCAGGGCAACAAAACGTTTATCCGGCCGTAACGGCGCGAATTCTGGCGCAATGCCAATGAAATGGAGTGAAGAGGAGTGGTCGTCGGCCGCACGTTCCAATTCACGCATCGCGTCGTCGTAAGCACCAAGCGCGACATAGACGTGGGCAGTCGCGTCGCCCGGGGTGTATCCGCTGCGAGCAGCCACCGCTTTGGCCAGCATCTCCCGGGCTGCGTCGGGACGGTTCATCTTTGCAAAAGTGATGGCGTAACCAAACGCCGGCCGGCCGCTTATCTCCATCGCCTTCTCGTAAAGTGCGATTGCTTCATCGTAGAAGCCCATTTCGCGATAAAGAGCGGCCAGAAGCGGTTCGCCGTAAAGGAACGTCGGATCGAGTTGCACCGCTCGCTCGCCCGCGACCAGCGCCTCATCGAACAACCCAAAGTAACGATAAAGTTCGCACGCGGAATTGGCGACCCAGAGCGAGGCCGGATCGATCGTCGACGTCCGTTGCAAATACTTGAGCGCTTCGTCTCGGTCCCCGCGGGCGGACAGGAACGCGGCTAGAAAGTAATTCGTCGGCGTAGATTTCGGATCGATCTCGATCGCCCGATAAAATTCGCGGGCGGCGCCATCCATGTTCCAATCGAGAATGCGTTTGGTTTCTCCAAGATAGACGTGCGCTTCAGCGTCGGTCTTATCAATCTTCAAAGCATTGAGTGCGGCATCGCGCATTTTTGGGTAAGCCTCCAACGGGGCCACGTAAGCGTCAGCCAGCCAGAGCCATGATTTTGCGATTCCAGTCCAAGCCCGGCCGAAGCGTGGATCTTTCTGGAGCGCGTCCTCAAAGAATCCGAGGCTTTTCCGCAAAGCCTCTTCAGTGCTCTTGTCTGAATAAAACAGACCTTGAAGGTAGGAATCATATGCATCCAGACGACGGGCCGGCGCCGGCACCGGTGACGGCGCCGAGATGGCCAACTTGAGTTTCAGCTTGTCTACAATCGCGCGTGTAATTTCATCTTGAAGCGCAAAGATGTTTTGCATCTCGCGTTCGAACGTATCTGACCAAATTGTGAAACCGCGCCGCGCATCAATTAACTCAGCCGTGACTCGAACCCGGTTTTCGTCGCGCCGCACTGATCCTTCCAAAACATTGGCCACGTTCAACTTTCTCGCGATTTCCCGAAGATCGGCCTTTTGATCCTTAAACCAGAACGACGAGCGCCGCGCCGCTACCCGTAAGTTCTCAATCTTCGAAAGGGCAGTCAGAATTTCCTCGGCAATGCCGTCGCTGAAATAATCGTGATCACGATTCGGACTCAAATCGGTAAACGGAAGGACCGCGATGGAATTTTCACCGGGGGCCGGCTGAAGCGCCGTATCGATGTCTTTCAAATTTGGAGTGCGAACGACGCCGTATCGGGTGAAGTCAAAAAACCAGGAAAGAGTGAGGGCGACTGGAAAGCCGGCAATAATCAAGACCACCAGGAATCGAATTAGCCAAATCGGAACATCGAATACGGGCAAAACCTGGGCGAGACCCTGGGCAAGCGCCCAACCTCCGACCACGTAACCCACCGCGATCGGAAAGACTTTCCTCCGTTTTAATTCGGCGAAAAATCCGTTCACTGGGGCGCTTGCTGGATCAGTTTTTGAAAACGCGGATCATTCCGGATGGGGTCCCATTCCCATCGATATTTCAGATCGTTCACTGTAATACTGTAACCCGCACTATCGACCGGACCCGCGATTTTTAGCAATCGTTCAAGCAAGGAAAAGGCCTGATCATTTTCACCGACTCGCGCGTAAACAAGGGCGAGATACGCGCTAAGCAACGAGCCATCGAGCGCATCTTTTGATTCCGGCATAATTTCGACAGCCCGCCGAGCCTCACGAATCGCTTCCTCCTTCCGGCCCATCAACGCGTTGACCAAGCCAAAGTTGGCGTGGCGTTGCGCACTTTTCGGGGATTCCTTGAGCGCGGCCTCAAAATTCTGACGGGCAATCTCGAACAGCTTTTGAGCGCCCGCCACATCCCCTTGGGCAAGATGGGTGCAGCCCTGGAAAAAACTTTTCGGCGTGGTGCTTCCATTTAGATAGGAAAATTCATTCAACGGTGAGATTTCAACCACCTGGGCCGCCATCGGATAATCGCGCGCAATCATTGCAACGTCCCACCGGGCGGAGGTGACTGAACCATCTGGGTCGGTGCCAGCCGGGAATTCCGCCAAAACTGATTTCAAAAACGAGGTGTCTCCTTTTGACCAAAACTCGACATAACCCCGCTGGCTTTTGGCTGTGATTGAATCAGGAGCTTGGGCGAGCATGCGATCCGCTTCATGGGTGGCGTCGGCCCACCGCCGCATCGAGGTGTAAGTGAAAAGTAGATTGCGCGTGATATTTGGATTCTGCGGATCGAGCCGGCTCATTTGACGGTAACCTTCGAGCGACTCCTGCCATTTGCCTTGCCGGCGCTTAATCGCAGCGATCAAACCGCCGGTCTCACTGTTGTTGGGCGCCAACCGCAACGCGGCGTCGAATTCAACCAGCGCCGCCTCATAATCTTGTTCGAACCAGTAAATGCACTGGCCAATTGCGAGATGCGCTTCACCCAGGCTTGGCTGGAGCTGCAATGCAGTCTCGGCCGACGAGCGCGCGCGGGTTTTCCAACTGTCCAGCGGTTCGTAATAATGAAAAATCTCGGCCCGGGTTGAGGCCAGTCGCGCGTGGGCGAGCGCGAACTTCGGATCCAAGGTGATCGCTCTCACATAAAGGTGCTCTGCTTTTTTGTAATCCTCGAGCAAAGTGTCCGGACCGCGCTCAATTTGATTCGCCTGGAGATAAACCAAATAGGCTTCGCTGTTGTCCGTCGGTTTCGTTTCGACATTTGTCTTTTCATTTGGACTAAGAGTCACTCGCAGCTCATTAGCGATCTGCGAGGCGAGTTCGCCCTGCAGGCCTAACGAATCAGCCAAAGTTCGTTCGTAGCGATTGGCCCAGAGGTGGGCATCGTTGAGGGCATTGATTAACTGCACATTGACTACCACCCGTTCCCCCTCCCGTCGGACGCTTCCTTCGAGAACATTGGCAACACCGAGCAACTTCCCAATTTCCCGCAGAGTGTGGGTTGCCGGATCCCGAAACTGCATCACCGACGAGCGACTGATAACACGCAATCCGCCGATTCGGGCCAGCGCGGTCAAAATGTCGTCCTGAATGCCATCGGCAAAAAACGCGTTTTGTTTGTCCTCGCTAAAATTGGCGAACGGCAGCACCGCGATGCTTTTTGCCGGAATCGGTTCTCCACTCGAGCTTCGCAGCGGAACCCGTCCGTAAATAAGCAAGCCTACTAGAACCAGCAGGACGCCAATGATTACAAAATCCAAAATGCGGCCGGCGCTCTTGCGAGCAACCGGATCAACCTGTTCCTCCCGGACAAGACCTTCCGGGGTGAATTCGTAAATCCACGCCAGTAACAGCGCGATCGGAAATCCCAGTATCATTGCGCCGATCACCCAGCGAACGACAGAATTGGGAATATCGAAAACCGGCAAAACCTGCGCCAGGCCTTGAGCGAGCGCCCAGCTGGCGACGATGTAGGCGACCGCCACTTTGTAGACGTTCCGGCGTTTCAGCTCAGCGAGGAATTTGCGCGAATTCAGGGCTCCTCCAGTTGTCGATGTTTATCGTGCTTTGTCCAGCCCAGTCAACCTTGGGGCCCGCTAATTCTGTTTGAAGAAAAACGACAGGCTGTCTTAGCATCGGTCCTCGATGAGTGGTTCGAATTCGATAACTCGGCGCAAGTCCTTGAAAGGTTTCGCCGCAATTGCCGCGGCAACTATGGCCGCGCCCATGCTTAATCGCGGATGGTTCCAACTTTTCGCAGACACAACGGCGAAATACTCCGCCCGGGCGATCGATTTACTTCAACGCAACAGCGTGATTGATATGCTCAATCCATTCACTCTGGTCGGAGTCCTCGCGCCCTTTAAGGGAGATAAACGCGCGACTTGGTTTACCAATCCGGAGACCTTCACAGCCGCGGATTTTCAGCGTTTCACAGACTCACGCATCGACGCGATGAATGTTGCGGTCGGCACCACTGGCCCAAATGCCTACGAAGAAGTGACCGCGTTTATCGGCCATTGGAACGGCTTTATTGCGCATCACTCCGATAAGTTCGTGCGCATTGACGATGCTGCCGGGATCGACGGAGCGAAGAAAGCCGGGAAAGTCGGGATTATTGTCGGCCTGCAGAATTCCGAACATTTTCGAACCGTTGAGGATGTCGATCGTTTTTACCAGCTTGGCCAACGAGTCTCGCTCCTGACTTACAATGCCCGGAATTTGATCGGTAATGGCAGCACCGAGCGTCACGACGAAGGAATCAGCGATTTCGGAATCAAAATTGTCGAGCGCATGAACAAAGTCGGCATGGCCGTAGATACTGCCCATTGCGGCGACAAAACGACCCTCGATGCCTTCGAGATTTCGAAAGCACCTGTTCTGATCACTCATTCAAACTGTCGCGCATTAAATCCCGGCCATCCCCGATGTAAAACCGATGAGGCGATAAAAAAAATGGCCGAAAAAGGCGGAGTGATGGGAATCACCGGCGTCCGCAACTTTGTTTCCAACAAAGAACCAACCAATATTGAAACCTTGCTCGACCATTTCGATTACGTCTCCAAGCTCGTGGGCGTCGAACACGTTGGAGTTGGCAGTGATTACGATCTCGATGGCTACGACGCGATGCCGGATGACTATAAGAAATGGCTGCGTGGGCTCTACAAGTCGAGCTACGGTTTTCGTGACAAAATGGACACCGACGGCTTTAATCATCCTAAGCGCATGTTCGATTTGACCGACGGATTGATTCGTCGCGGCTACAACGACAACGACATCGGGCTGGTCCTGGGCGGAAATTTTAAGCGGGTGCTGGATAAAATTTGGAGCGCCAAAGTTTAGACCGCGGATGAGCAACTAGGCATTGCGGGTAGTCGCTGCTAGATTGCCGGATGGCGTTTCAGCTCGAATCGAACTACAAACCGCGCGGTGACCAGGGGCAGGCCATTGCCAAGCTGATCAGGTCAGTCGCGGCCGGCAATCGGCATCAGACCCTCCTCGGGGTCACCGGTTCGGGCAAGACGTTCACGGTCGCCAACATGATTCGTGAGCTGGATCGGCCCACCTTAGTGATTTCACACAACAAAACCCTGGCCGCCCAGCTTTACTCCGAGTTCAAACAATTCTTCCCCAGGAACGCGGTCGAATATTTCGTCAGCTATTTCGATTACTATCAACCGGAAGCTTACATTCCCCGTACCGACACTTACATCGAAAAAGATTCCTCGATCAACGAAGAGATCGAACGTCTCCGATTGTCCGCCACCAGCTCACTCCTCTCCCGCCGGGACACCATTGTGGTGGCGAGTGTGTCATGTATTTACGGCGTCACTTCTCCGGAAGATTACGAACGGATGCTCCTGAGCGTGAAGCGAGGTCAGCACGTTTCGCGAGAAGCTGTGCTCGGGCGTTTGGTCGATATGCTCTACGAGCGTAACGACATTGCTTTCTCCCGCGGTAAATTCCGGGTTCGAGGCGACGTCGTTGAAGTGTATCCTGCCACTGCCGACGAAGACGCAGTGCGTCTCGAATTTTTCGGCGATCAGATTGACGCCATAACCCGTTTCGATCCCCTCACCGGTCACGCCCGCGAATCGCTGAACCTGATTGTTTTTTACCCGGCCAAGCAATTCGTTACTCCAGCCGACAAACTGAACCGCGCGCTCCAGACCATCCGGGCCGAGTTGGAAGATAGGATCATCGTTCTCGAGTCCAATAACAAACTTCTCGAAGCCCAACGGCTCCGGATTAGGACGGAATACGATTTGGAAATGTTGCAGGAAATGGGCTTCTGCAACGGGATCGAAAATTATTCCCGGCATTTGTCTGGCCGACCTCCGGGCTCGAAGCCGTACACGATTCTCGATTTCTTCCCGAAGGATTTCCTGGTGGTGATTGATGAATCCCACGCCACCATTCCCCAAATCGGCGGCATGTATGAAGGCGATCGGTCGCGCAAAAGCGTCCTGGTCGATTACGGATTTCGTTTACCGAGCGCACTCGACAACCGGCCGCTCAACTTCGACGAGTTTATGAAAGCGACGAACCAGCTCGTCTACGTCAGCGCCACCCCGGCCGAGTTCGAAATTCAAAACAGCGTCGTTGGAAATAAGGGTTACGTCCCGCACCGGCGGCAACGCATTGGGGTTGATGAACCGGTTCCTTTTGTGTTGCCAGGAAAAAATCGCTCGCTCAAAGGCGAACTTCATATCTCGCGGACGGACGATCCTCCGGAAAAATTCGACATCGAGACTCCCGGTGCAGCCCTGGTAGTGGAACAAATCATCCGGCCGACCGGACTTCTCGACCCGAGGATAACAATCAAACCTCTCAAGAATCAGATCGACGACACAATCGAGCTTTGCCGCCAGCGCGTAGAAAAAGGCGAGCGAGTCCTAATCACGACCTTAACCAAACGCACCGCTGAAGATCTCGCCGATTACCTTCGCGACGTCGGATTGAAAGTTCGTTACCTGCACAGTGACATTGATACGATTGAGCGCGTGGAGATTTTGCGTGGCCTGCGGGCTGCGGAGTTCGACATTCTGGTTGGAATTAATCTGCTTCGCGAAGGGCTTGATCTCCCCGAAGTGTCGCTCGTCTGTATTCTCGATGCGGACAAAGAAGGATTCTTGCGGAGCCAAACTTCGTTGATCCAAACTGCGGGACGGGCGGCCAGACACGTGAACGGCGAAGTCGTCTTGTTTGCCGATATCGTGACTCAAAGTATGGAAGCGTTGATCTCGATCTCGGAATATCGGCGGGCCAAGCAAATCGAGTACAACGAAAAGCACGGCATCACGCCCCAAACCGTCCGGCGAGCAGTGCAGGAAAGTTTGCATACGATTTTGCGTGGCCGCGAAATTGAGTCGTCGGTGATTCGCGAAGCGGGCGGCGATTTCGACCTCAGTGAACTGTTGCGGGAGTTGGAAGAAGAAATGCAGCAAGCCTCGGCTAATTTGGAGTTCGAACGCGCCGCGTTGTTGCGCGATCAAATCATGGAAGTCAAAAGCGGCACGGGTTTGACCAAGATCGAGCCAAAACGCCGGCCGGTGAAATACACGAGAAATAGCGGCAGAAGACGGTCCCGGGTATAATTTCTTCGGTTGGCGGACTGGCTTCGTCCCGTTCAATTTCAAGCACGGCACGGACGTCGTCTCTCCAACCATACCTCGCACGGAATTAGCTCCGTTCAGGCTGATGCATCGCCTATCGACCGCCACGTTGGCGGCGACAATTTCGATTCTGTCGAACGTCACCGCACAGGACACAGCTGTTATCGGTCTCAATTCGCTGACCGAAATCGAATTTTCGCAGCTTAGTCAGCGTGATCCCAACCCACTCGGAGAAAAAGCCCTGGCAATTCACCCTGACCAATGGAAACACGCCGAAACTGAGCATTTCATCTACCACTTCGTTCACGATTACGTCGCAACGCCGGTCTCAGTTGAAGCTGAGTTTCATTATCGGGTCGTCGCCAAAGAGATTGAGCGCGATGAACCTCCCGGCGACATCAAGTCACATATCTACATTTTCGAAAACCCGCAGGAATGGCATGAATTCCAGGCATTAGGAAAGTTGGAGCCCTGGACCGGCGGAATTCATTCCGAGGGGAGTTTGTTTATTCAACGCGATCCGTCTTACAAATTCAGTGGAAATACTCTTGGCCATGAGATCGTTCATTTGGTGATGCACCGGTTTTATACTGCGGGCATTCCGCGCTGGCTTGACGAAGGCTTCGCCCAATACATTTCCAAAGACGCGCACGCCAGCTACCAGCGGGCCCGCGGTTACATCAGCAAACCGCACTCGGAATCAATTCCGCCGCAGGACTTCATGCCCCTTTCCACCCTTACGGCATTCACATATCCGCCGTCCGATCGCGTTCACGCTTTCTATAATGAATCGGAACGCCTGGTGCGATTTCTAGCTGAAACCGACAAGCCCAACTTCCTCAAACTCCTCGACGCGCTTGGACGCCACCAGCCATTCGAAAACGCCTTGGCCGAGTTCTATCCGACCCGCTTCTCAACCATTAGCGCGCTCGAGGAAAAATTCCGGGATTACGCGTCAAAAGATTTCGGCTCCTCCTTGCAACAAGCGAGCAATTAGATCCATCTTGTCGACGTCATATGGACGTGCGAGAAACTCAAAGTGCCGAAAGCGAAACCCAAACCCACAGCCGTCCCTAAGATTCACGCCGTCGTCGGATCAGATGATGTTGAGGTAAAACAGACTGCGAGCGCGCTGGCAGAGAAACTTAAACCGGCCGATGCTGGAGATTTCGGACTCGAGATAATTGACGGCGCGGCTGATAACGCCGACCAGGCCGCGGCCCGAATCCGCTCAACGATCGAAGCGCTCCGCACTCTGCCATTTTTCGGCGGTGGAAAACTGGTTTGGCTTAAAAATGCCAACTTTCTCGGTGACGACCAGAAAGCGCGCTCGGCCGCGGTCCAAGAAGCACTCGAGGAGTTGACTAAAACGATCAACCAAGGTTTTGGCTCTGATGTCACGTTGTTGCTGAGCGCGATCGAAGTGGACAAGCGTCGCTCGTTTTATAAATCGCTGGCCAAACGCGCCGAGCTCCAAATCTTCGATAAGCTCGATTCGAGCCGCAGCGGTTGGGAAGAGGAAGCCACCGAGATGGTCGAGACCCGCGCGAAAAAGCGCAAGCTGCAATTCGACGATGATGCTCTCGAGCTTTTTGTCCTGCTCACTGGAGGCGACACCCGCGAAATCGAGAACGAACTCGAGAAGATTGACATCTACCTCGGCAAAGACCGCGCCGTAAACATTGAGCTGGTCCGCGAAATGGTGCCGCTAACCCGGGAAGGCGTCATTTTCGATTTGAGCAAAGCTCTGGCCGAGCGCGATCTCGAACGCGCCCTCGATCTGGTCCGCCAATTACTCGACCAAGGCGAAAGTGCGATTGGCATCCTCCTCGTCGCAATTTTGCCAACGGTTCGAAATCTATTGCTTTCAAAAGACTTGATGGAGCGTCATCGAATGCAGCGCCCTCACGCGCCGTTTCCGTTCATCTCGGCAATCAACCGGCTGCCGGCGGAGGCTACCGCGCATCTGCCCCGCAAAAAGGACGGAACCGTCAATGCCTTTGCTCTTGGGATCGCCGCGCAAAATGCTCATCGTTTTGAAACGAACCAACTCATTGCCGGAATGAAAGCGTCCCTGACCGCGAATTTGCAGATCGTAACAACTCAACTCGATCACGAACTGATTTTGACCGAAGTGGTAGTGAAGATTTTAGGTAGCGGCGATTGACCTCAGCCGCCATCCCGGCTTTGGGACCAATCGCGGCTACAAATCAGGTCTCACCGACCTGCTTACGCGCGATTGGGCCGACGTAAGGAATGTCCCAGCGAACGCCGGTGAAGGCTTTCACCGTGGCGATGATCCACAAAACGACGAACGCGATGTGAACCACCGCGGCGATGATCGCCCAGAAAAATACCAGAATGCCACCGATCGCGGGGATAGCGGCGAAGATTCCGTGAACAATTGCCGAAATGATATTGAAAAGGACCCAGGCGGCTCCAAAAATTATCGACTGCATCGCGTAAAACCGCACAAAGGAGTCATGTTTCTCTAAGACGTAAAAAACGATGCCACCGATCAGCGGGATACAAGCCAGCGCCGCGGCAATGTTCGAAGGAAGCCCGGTCGATTTCGGACCATCAAAGGCCGGTGGCGGGGGCGGAGGCGGAGTCTCGTCGGGCATCAAGTACTTACACAGGATGAACGGTGTTTCGTCAACCCCGAATGCATTTGGCCGCGAACTCGCCATCGGTCGGCGAATTATGTCTTGGCCAATCCTTTTGCTTTTTTACGCCTCTAAACTCCATACCATTCAGACGTGATCTCGGCGGAAATTCAGTCAGCCAACCATTTGTACCGGGTCATGATCGGTCCAGATTTGTTAACCAGAGTTGGCGAAATCTTAACCGAAGCGAAGTTGCCACTCGGCAAGTGCACGATCGTTTCAGATACCGTTGTCGGTCCGTTATTCGCCGGACGACTCGCCAAAACTCTGAGGTCGGCGGGGTACGAACCCAACTTGATCACAATTCCGGCCGGCGAAGGCTCCAAGACCTTGGAACAAGCCGGTGAGATTTGCGAGCGGATGGTGACCGCTGGTTTGGGTCGTGAATCCTTCGTCGTCGGCCTCGGAGGCGGAGTCATCGGGGATATTTCTGGCTTTGTTGCCGCGATCTTTGAGCGCGGGATTCAGCACGTCCAAATTCCCACCACCCTTTTGGCGATGGTCGACAGTTCAATCGGTGGCAAGACCGGTGTGAATGCCCGCGCAGGAAAAAATCTTATCGGTGCGATTCATCCGCCCACTTTAGTCCTCACTGATGTTGATGTTTTAAAGACCTTGCCCCGCCGGGAACTCAATCAAGGGTTTGCCGAAATTATTAAGCACGCCATCATCGCCGACGCCGAAATGTTCCACCAACTCGAAAAGGCGAATCCGAAAGAAATCGATCTACCTCGGCTGATTCAACGGAATGTCGAACTAAAGGCGCGAATTGTTGAAGGTGATGAGCGTGAGCGGACAGGTAATCGCGCATTGCTCAACTTCGGTCACACCGTCGGACATGGAGTCGAGTACGCAACCGATTACCGCGGAATGGGGCACGGCGAAGCAGTGAGCTTGGGAATGATTGCAGCGAGCGAAATCTCAATGAAGAAAGCAGGCCTTTCAAAAACCGAGGCCGATAGAATTGTCGACTTACTGCGAAAATTCGAACTGCCCACCCACCTACCGAAGGATCTTCCGCGCGAAAGAATTGTCGACGCAATCAGGTTCGATAAGAAATTCGTGAGCGGCCAGATCCGATTCGTCGTCACTCCCAAAATCGGATCAGCCCAGTTGTCCGGTGACGTGACGATGGACGATATCCGAACTGCGATAAGCGTATTGTAGGAATTCAACGAGGCGACGGTCTCCAGACCGCCGTATGTTTAGTTCGACGATTTGGAAATCGCCGTTCCCTGAGGACTTCTCGCGCTTCGATAGTAATCTGCCAAGCCTTCAGCCACGCTGTCGGCGTATTCGCGAAAAATACTTTTGCGTTCGATGCCATTGATTTCTTTCGTGCCTTCGTAATCGCCGGATTCAATGCGGGCATAGCCGTCCTTGCTGTTCATGACATAAGGCTCGCAATAAACCACCGGACACCGATAAATCCTATTGGCGAGAAGGTTGCGCGCGTAAACGTAACCGCTCGTCCCCACCTTGGTTGCCGTCAGCGTCGTCGGATATTGAAAGGCTGGCAGCCCAGTCGCCTTGGCCATGGAAGAGGCAACCGTATCAGCGATCGGCAGCTCTTCGTCGTAAACTCGGCTGAGAAGGCGACGCACCATTTCAAATCGCTCGTCGTCCAAGGCGAGTTCATCCTGCAAGTAAGCTCCATTCACCAACAAGTGCAGATGATTAGTATCGACCAAGGTTGGACTCGCCGGATCGCCCCATCCTTCCGCGTTGAAATGGAGACACAGAACGAGGTCGGGGTGCAGTTTGGTATTCACCAGCACTGCCCGGCGCCGAATTTCGCTGTAGCGATAAAACAGAATCTCACTCTGAAACTTAATGGTTCCCTCCTTCTCGGGATCTTTCGGATTCAAAACTTCATCCCGCGGGCGCGGAATGCCGTTTTTTACCAAAATTTTCCGGGCAAGTTCCTTGAAATTGGACGGCCGCTTGGAGGTGACCGGTTGGGTGCTGTTACGAACGAACAAAACCGTCGCGCCGAGTTTTCTCAATCGGATAGCGAGCAATCGCGAAACCCGCAAAGTCAGATCGCCCTCGGTCACCGGCTTGGTGTCGCCGACTTGAAACCAGCGTTCCTCCATTTTCGCCCATCTGCCACCGAGATGTCCGGGATCGAGCGCAACTCGTAATCCAGCGAGAGGCTTGGTTGCCTTAGCCGGCGGCAATGATTTCGCGGGTCGCCACAGCCGTGGAATCCGGGCTTCGGAACTCTCATCCGCCGCGAACTGCAGAGTAAAAGTCTTCTGCGACCTACGGTCCGTCACGATCTGGGCGGAATCGTTATCGATTTTAATCAAATCGTCCGGAATCCCGTGGGTGCAGTAAACATCGTTGATTAGGTGTGAGAATTGGTCGCGGGTAATTGTGTGCTGATAGTGCTCCAGCACGTCCCATTTCGGTTGAGTGCCGAGAATGCCAATATTATCCGCGGCTCGAGCAGAAATAATCAGGACCGGCAGCAGAACAAATGACGAGACAATGACGACAAACGGGTGACCAAAAAGAGATTGCGCGGTTCGGGGGGATAATTTGGATTTTGTCATTTGTTATTCCCTGGGAATTCTGTCATTCGTCATTGGTCATTTTCAGCAGGTTCCTGTTCAATGCTAACTGTACTTTTTCTCGGCGATATCGTGGGCGAGCCCGGCCGTAATGCGGTCATTTCCCGGCTGCCGGGTTTAAAAGAGCAACACGCGGTCGACTTTATCGTGGTGAATGGCGAGAACGCAGCCGGCGGTCGAGGTATCACCGGCAAAATCACGATTGATCTTCTTCGCGCCGGCGTCGCGGTAGTGACAACTGGGGACCACGTCTGGGATCAGAAAGAAACGTTAAGCTTCATCGAAACCGAGCCGCGCCTGTTGCGCCCGATCAACTATCCGCCCGGCGCGCCAGGGAATGGATCGATCGTCCTCGACACAGCGAAAGGGAAGATCGGAGTGATCAACGTCCAATGCCGAACCTTCATGCAGCCGATTCTGGATAATCCGTTTCGGGCGATCGAAGCCGCGGTCGGGACGATGCGGGAAGAAACGGCAAATATCCTGGTGGACGTTCACGGCGAAACCACCAGCGAGAAGATCGCCATGGGTTATTTCTTGGACGGTAAAGTTTCAGCGGTCCTCGGCACCCACACCCATGTGCAAACGGCGGACGAACAAATCCTTCCCGGCGGCACGGCGTTCTTGTGTGACGCCGGAATGTGCGGGCCACTGAATTCAATCCTGGGACGTGCCGTCGAACCGATCATGAATCGGTTTGTTTCAAATCTCCCCGCGCCATTTCCCGTGGCTGGCGGAGAAGTCCGATTACATGGTGCGATTATTCAGATCGATGAGAAAACCGGCCGGGCCGTCGGAATCACCAGGGTAAACGAGCCGGGGCCAGCCCAGGCAACCTCGGAGCCCGAGCCAAAATCAGACATCGAACAAGCGGCCACCCCCGACCAGACCTGAATGCTCGCCGTGACAATTGTGATCGCCAATTTTAGATTGTTTGGTCAAGCTAATCGTCCACTTCACTAATCATGAAAACATCGTTCGCTCTCTGCCTCATAACGACATTGGGACTGGCAACCTTGCCGGCCGCCCAGCAGGAAGGAAACCCGGAAGCCGCTAAAATTGCCCGCGAAGCTTCGGCCGCGGCCAAGGACCAAAATTGGGACAAAGCCATCGATGGTTTCCGGAAAGCCTCGGAAAAAGACCGCAAATACACGGCCAGCCTCGCCTTGGCCTATCAACAGCGCGCCTTTTCCTATGCAAATGACAATCGGTTTCAAGACGCGATGAATGACTTGGCTGAATCCATTAAAATCAAACCGGACCCCCGGGCATATGAACAGCGCGCGGCCATTGAGATGAGAGTTAATGATTATGACAAGGCACTGGCCGACTATGCTGAAGCGAGCAAGCTCAATCCGGGCGAGATTAAATATCACAACTATCGGGCTTATATTTATGAGACCCGCGGCGATCTCCAGAACGCGGCGACCGAAAACGACGCCGCGCTAAAGATTAACAGCAAAAACAAAGAAGCGGTCGACCGGAAAGCGCGACTGCAAAAGATTCAATCGGCCAATGCGGTGCCGACTGGGACGCCGGTGGCGGCACCGAATCCACCGGCGCCCTCCAAAAAGAAGCCTCGCTAACAAGCTCGCTAGTTGCTGCCGTTTTGAGAATCGGCAGTGGCCGGTTCTTCCTCTTTGGCGGGCGGCTGAAAGCGGCGTTTTCGCCGATTCGCGGGCAGCGGCGCCAGAGTCATGGTGATATTTCGGCCGGTAATTTTTGGCTCCATTTCCACCTGCGACATTCCGGAAAGATCATCGCGCACTTTGTACATCAGCTGCATGCCAAACTCCTGGTGGGCCATTTCGCGGCCGCGAAATTGAAGTTGGACCCGGACTTTGTTCCCACGATCGAGAAATTCTTCGCCGTGGCGGACCTTAGTCAGGTAATCGTGCTCGTCGATGTTTACCCGAAACTTGATCTCTTTTAGTTTTGCGCCACTCGGCTTTTTGTCTTTGTCGTGCTTGGAAAGATCGTAACGGAATTTTCCGAGCGAAACAATTTTGCAGACCGGCGGATTGGCAGTTGGCGCGACTTCGACCAAATCGAGTCCGCGGCTCTGCGCTTCCCGCAAAGCGTCCGACAATTTCATGACGCCGAGCTGCTGGCCGCTTGCCCCTAAAATGACCCGGACTTCGCGAGCGCGAATGCGGCCGTTTACACGAAATTGCGGTTGCAGATTACTTTAGTTTCCTGACGACGAGACGGGAGTGCGCCATTTCGCCGGTATTTAGTCTTTCGCATTTATCGACCATTGCCTGGCAATCGCCGATGCACTCTTCTTTGCCGCGGCTGCGAGGACCGCGCCAAAGTGCCCGCGCAATGATCGCGAGCCGAAGGGAAGATGTAGGCAACATTTTGATACTGGCAAGATAAATCGAAGCAGATCGTACGCCCAAGATCTAAGCCGCAATTAGTGGTTCGACCCGGACCATATGTGCAACCGGGAAACCGAATCGGGATGGATATATAACCATCATCGAAGATTTAACCGCCTCAAAACCAATCCTCCCTGTGGTTATTTCGCCGGCGGATCTCCAAAGTGCGCCTTATGAGTGGCGTAGAAAGCCGCGTCATCGAGCATGCTGTCGATTGTTGCCGCAATCGGCTCCAATCGCACCACACCTGAAAAGATTGCCCGATCGCCGATATCGGTATCGACCACGAAAGTTGGGCGTTGTGTCACCTTCATCGCGTGAAATTCCGCCGTCGATTCGCGCAGCCGCTTTTCGATGGCGGGTGATTTCGCAGCCGCCAGCAACTTCGCTTTATCAAGTCTGCCGGCCTTGGCCGCGATTTCAGCCGAAACCTCCCAATCGGCGACCTTCTTTCCCTCTCGCAAAGTTGCATAACTCAGCGCCAGACGGATGCGATCGTCGGTGACGCCAAAATCCTTGGCCGCTTCGGCAACGGCATTTGGCGGCAACCATTCCTTCAGACTGGCGTCGTACCAATCGGTGTTCAGCATGAAGGGCGAGCGCATAAGCATTCCACTGCGACGATAAAACCATTGTTCCTGCTCGCGCGAGGTGGGCAGACCAGTCGGATCCATCAATGCGATTTTCCACTGAAAGGCGACGCGATCTTGATACCGCCTTTTCAATTCTCCCCAAGTCGGCTCGGACCAGAAGCACCAGGATGAAACAACGTCGAGATAATCGGTAACAGTGATCCCCATATTTTAATTTAGTGTTGCGTTGAGCCTCGAACGTTGGACGTTGCCGCGGCGAGGCAATTCTCAACACTCAAGGCTCAACTTTCAACGCTCAACTGCGTCAGCGCTAGATCGACACTTTGGATCTCAATCACATTTTGCTTTTCGTCGCGGTCGTATCGCCGTTGCTGGTGCTGGCACGAGCCTGGCGCCCCGGCGGAATTTTTCGCGGCTGGAGCGTAGCTGCTCTCGTCGTTCTCGTCGTCACTGCAGCGGCATGGTTCCTCAAGCCCGCGATGGCCGGTTACATCGGAGGCGGTGCCTGGTTTGTGGTTCTGTTTGTGCCGGCAATCGGTCTGCGGAAAGCAACCCAACTGGCCGAACAGGGCCGATACGAAACCGCAGTGCGATTGACCAGTTTTGTTCAATGGTTCCACCCCACCACGCAAGTCCGCCAACAGCTCGCAATTTTTCGAAGACTGGCTTCGAGTTCGCAAGGGCGCACCAGCCAGTCGCCCCAAATCTCTTGGACGTCTGAATTTTATCGGCAGGTAAAAGAATCGCCGGCCGTCTTCCTGTTCATTCTGATCAATCTGGTCGTTTTCTACATCGAGTGGCGCAGAGGAGCCTGGTATTCGTCAATCGTCATGCGCCGGCTTGGCGCGCTCGATTACGCGGAGGTTATTGGTGAAGGAGAATTTTGGCGGCTACTGACCGCGCTGTTCCTTCACTACGGCGTCACTCATCTGCTTTTCAACTTGTTTGCCATCTACGTGCTCGGCCCGCCCCTCGAACGGCTTATCGGATCTTTCCGGTTTGCGGTCGCTTACTTGGTTTCCGGAATCGGCTCGACCGCCGGCGTTGTTTTATTGACGTTGCTCAGGATTCTGCCCCCGGCGGACCTGGTTGGCGCATCCGGCAGTGTGATGGGAATCGTCGGCGCGTGGGCTGGATTTCTTGTCCGACATCGTCACATCTGGCACGCAAAACAGCGCTTGCTCAATATCTTGTTGATCATTGTCATCCAGATCGCGTTCGACTTTTACACGCCGGAGGTCAGTAGCACAGCGCACATCTGCGGTTTGGTGACCGGTTTTCTAATTGGCCTTTACCTAAGGCCGGGCCGCGGAGTGGCCGTGACAGTCCGGTAGCTAACCCGGAAAGAAGGATCTCCCTCAATCGCGTGGCCCGCTGGGCGAGCGGCCTTTACCGATCTTGCGCTCCGAGTGGAGTGTGGCGCGGGTTATGCACTGCAAAGCGGAGAAACTTGCCGACCCGCCGATTTTTCGTCACCTTCCCACTTCGCTGCCGACATGCCGACGTTCCAAATCTATAACGTAATTCCGACCCTTCCGGCAGCTCTCGAGCCCCTCCGCGAAATTACTTTTAATTTGTGGTGGACCTGGGAACCCTCCGCCCGGCGACTCTTCCGGCATCTCGATCCGGATCTTTGGAACCGAACAAATCACAATCCGGTCCGAATGTTGCAACTGTCTCGTCAGGCCCGATTGGAGGAACTCGCCCAGGACAAAGTTTTTCTTCGCGAGCTAAAACAAGTTCACGATGCCTTTCGGAATTATCTGGCGCGCCAGGACACTTACGGCAAAACCGGACCCGGCGCAGCGATTAAGAAACCGATCGCCTACTTCTCCGCCGAGTTCGGCTTTCATGAATCGATCCCGAATTATTCCGGCGGCCTTGGAATTTTGGCCGGCGACCACTGCAAATCAGCGAGCGACCTCGATCTAAACTTCGTCGCGGTCGGTTTGCTGTATCGGCACGGATATTTCCGCCAGGAAATCGATAAGGATGGCGGGCAGCGGGCAATCAGCCTCAATCAGAATTTTCATCATCTCCCGATTCGCGAAGTCCAGCGGGATGGAAGCAACCTCCTGATCTCCGTTCGAATTCTTGATCGCGAAGTGTTCGCCAAAGTTTGGCAACTCCAGGTCGGCCGAATCAATTTGTATCTGCTCGACACCGACATCCCGGAAAATAACGCCGAAGACCGTCTGATCACGGCGGAACTCTACGGGGGCGACCAGGAGATGCGCATGCGCCAGGAAATCATGCTCGGGATCGGTGGAGTCCGAACTTTGAGCGCGCTCGGGATCGATCCCGAAGTGTTCCACATGAACGAAGGCCACTCGGCGTTCCTGGCTCTGGAAAGAATTCGTCGAAACGTGGCGGAGAAGAAACTCGATTTCTATTCCGCGCTTCAGGTCGTCGCTTCGGCCAATGTCTTCACTACTCATACGCCGGTTCCCGCTGGGAATGACTCATTTCCAAAGGACATGATGCGGAAATACTTTGGCGATTTTTCGAAAGAGATTGGTCTTCCATTCGACGAACTTTTCTCATTTGGCCAAACCAGGGTCGATCGATCCGACCCGTTTAGCATGACAATCCTCGCCTTGCGGATGAGCCGCCATTCAAACGGGGTGAGCAAACTGCACGGCGAAGTGAGCCGGTCGCTTTGGAAGGATGTTTGGAACGGGGTGCCCGTGCCCGAAGTGCCGATCACGAGCATCACAAACGGCATTCATACCAAAACCTGGATGGCGCCGGAGTTTTCTGCGCTCTATCGCAAATATCTCGGAGAATGGGACGAACACATTACCGAACCCGATTTTTGGCGACGCGTGATGGACATTCCGGACGCGCAGCTTTGGGACGCACATCAAAAGCTAAAGCAACGACTGGTCGAATTTGCTCGGGAACGCGTCCGGTTGCGCCGTCAGCGGCTCGGTGATTCGCCAGAATCAATTCGCAACGTGAACCGGATCCTCGATCCGGAAGTTTTGACCATTGGATTCGCCCGGAGATTTGCCACCTATAAGCGCGGCGCGTTGCTATTCAGCGATAAGGAGCGGCTCAAACGTCTACTCCACGACACCACCCGCCCGGTCCAGTTCATTTTTGCCGGCAAAGCGCATCCGCGAGATGAAGGCGGCCGCGCCTTAATCCAGCAAGTTTACAATTTTAGCCGGGAAGCCGGCTTAGAAAATCGCGTGGTGTTCCTGGAGGATTATGACAGCTACATCGCTCGGCGGCTCGTGCAGGGGGTCGATCTTTGGTTGAACACTCCGCTCCGGCCAATGGAAGCGAGCGGGACCAGTGGAATGAAATGCTGCCCGAACGGCGGAATTAATTTGAGCGTGCTGGACGGCTGGTGGCTCGAAGCCTTCAACGGCAATAATGGTTGGGCGATCGCGCCGGAAATCACCGACGGTTCGATCGAATTTCAAAGCGAAGTCGACACCAACAGCCTTTACCAGTTGCTCGAGAACCAAATCATCCCCCTTTATTATGCCAAACCGGACGGCAAATTGCCGCTCGCCTGGCTACAATTGATGCGGGAATCGATTCGCAGCGTTACTCCAATTTTTAACACCCACCGGATGGTTAAGGAATACACCGAGCGTCTTTACATTCCGGCCGCGCAATCTCACGCAAATTTTGGGCAAAACGGCTGCGAACCGGCGACCCACCTGAGCCAGTGGAAATCGCACATGCGCAAAGTTTGGCCACAAGTGCGGATTTACGATGTCCAGGTCGGTAACAAAGACCGGCAAAACATTTTGGTCGGCGAATCACTGCAGGTCAGCGCCCACGTCAATCTCGGCGATGTTGATCCCAGTCACGTCCGGGTCGAAGCCTATCATGGCGAAGCGGAGAACGGCGGAATCAAGAATCCGTGTGTAACGGTCTTGAATCCAAGCGGCCGCAACGGCGATGGCAGTTATGTTTATCACGGGTCAGTCCCCGCGTCTGAAAGTGGCGCTTACGGATTCAGCGTTCGGGTCGTCCCGACCCATCCAAACATGATGCAAACGCACGAACTGCGACTCATCACTTGGTCGTAATTCGCCTTCCTCGTTTCCCATTTCGCATTATTACCGTCCCCCGTCTTCGGTAGTGATTCCATCACACGAACACCGAAGTCCTTCGGTTTGAAGCGGGACGAATTTTTTCTTCTTCTCGTCAATCATCCAGGCGGTCAGGGCTTGGAACATTTTGGCGCCTTCCTCGTACTTAAGCACGCCCATCGCATAGTATGGAAGATCTTTGCCGTTTAATTGACAGGAACCATCGAATTGGGGCGTTTTTTTTGAATGTTTTGGGAACTTCAGCGCGTCTCTAACACCGTTGGCGTCTTCCAGAACGGCGTATTCGTCTCCACAGATCTGCCAGAAGATTAGGCTTAAACCTTTTTCCTCCGAAATAATGTCCGCGCCAAGATCTTTAAGTCCCAAATCTTTGTGTCGCGCTTCTATTACAACCACTCGCTCGTTCGACGTTTTCTTGCCGATCATAGCCTTTGGGATGTCTGATCCGCATCGGACTGATTCAAAACCGTCTCCACCGTAGCTGCGGGTCGTGACAAATAGAGGAAGAATTAATGCAACGATGCAAAAGATCGCTTTGATTTTCATGAACTTGCTCATTCGTCTAACGAGACCAGCGAAACCGAACAAGACGAAAATCTACTCGGCTTGGTAGGGCGAGACTGTCATCAGCGCGGATACGATCGGCTCGACAGAGTCTCGCCCTACCAAATCCGCCCCTGCGCTTCAATCCACCGCGCTGACCGCGTGGATGAATTCGGAAAAATCTTTGCCGTTGCGGGCGGCTTGATTTAACGCTTCGAGGCGCGCATCGCTGAACGCTTCCGGCAAAGCGATGCGCCGCGACAGCGCGCCGTTGGCGAACACTAACTCGTCCCACTGAATTGATGCGATCTGATCGTTGAATCGCGCGACCGATCGACCGCGGAAGAACGCTCGAGTAGTTTCCGGCGGCGTAAAGATCGCGGTCTTGATCTCCTCTTCTTTGACCAGGCGCCGGATCGACCCCTGGCGCGCCAATTCGTAATACAGACCCGATTCGGGATCGACGTTGTGATACTCCAAGTCGATCGACTGCAGCCACGGATCGCTCCAGGAAAGCTTTTCTTCCTCTTGCAACGCGTTAAGCAGAAATTTCTTTGCCGCCCAATCCACCCGGTCGCGAGTGGTCATCACGTCCCGCTCCAAATCGTTGAGAACGTTTTCCCACTCCTGCAAAATCCATTGCCGATCTTCACAACCGTTTAAATCGGTTTTTGCCGCGGCCCGCAGATAAATCCGTTGCACTTCAATCGCCGAAATTTTGCGACCGTCCTTAAGTTCGATGATCCAATCGTAATTTTGATCGCGACTGATTGATTTATTGGCGTCGATTGGCTGCGCGATTTCAAGCTGCGGAGCTTCGCCACGCTCAATGAGATCCAAAATTAGCGCAGTCGTTCCAACTTTCAGCGCAGTCGCCCACTCACTCATATTCGAATCACCCAAAATCACGTGGAATCGTCGATAACGGCTCGCATCCACGTGAGGTTCATCCCGGGTATTGATCAGCGGGCGGCGATTCATGGTGTCGATACTGACCACAACGCTGAAGAAATCCGCGCGCTGCGAGATCTGGAAAACACCCGGCTGGCCGGACGCGCTTTCCGCTTCGATTCCCATCTTGCCCGCGCCCGCGAAAATTTGTCGCGTGATCAAGAATGGCAAAATCGCGCCGACGATTCGGTCCCATGGAACTTCTCGCTTCATTAGGTAGTTGTCGTGACAGCCGTAACTGTGACCGAAAAAATCCGTGTTGTTTTTGTAGAGGCGAACTTGTTGGCCATCGGGCAACTTCAAATTTCGCCGGCGCGCGCACTCGGCCAAAATACGTTCCCCTGCTTTATCCTGGGTCACGATCTGCCGAATCGTCGTACATTCGGGCGTGGAATATTCCGGATGCGCGTGATCGTTGTAAAACCGCGCGCCATTCGAGAGGACAAGGTCGCTCTTAATTTCCTCAAAGCTGAGCGGGCGATTCTTGTCGATCTCGTAATAGGCAGATTCGTCAGTGTCCTGCATCAATGCCTTGGCCCGAAAACCACGGGCATCGAGATGCGGATCCTCGAGCTCGTAATCCCATTTCATGTGTGCGCCGTGATCGGTGTAATGCCTCACCAACTCGATCGATTCGGCGACTACGTCGACTGTTTCGGCACCGTTGACCGTGATGCCGTATTCCGTCTCGAGACCAAAGACGCGGTTCATGCCCTGAGCGCCGATTAGATAATCCCCGAACCTGCCTGACCGGCCAAATCGATGATTGGTTTAACGGGTGAAATCTTGACCACGTTTTCCGGATCGTAATCGATCAGCTTCAACCAGTCCTCGGTAATGTCGGTTGTTGGAAAGATGTCGTTCTCTTCGTACTCGGCGTCGAACGCGAGTTGCAGATCCACTTCGCGAATCCCCTCTTCTTGTTGGGTAGCAATTGCGCGCTTAATCGCCATCGCTTTCGCGCGCTCAACGATTGATGCGATAATGGCGCCGCTGATCAAGTCGCTACGGTAGAGAATTTCTTTCCGCCCGCTTCGAAGAGTGACTTCGAGAAATTTGTTTTCATCGCGGCGGGCAAACTGCCAGTCCACAAATCGTTCGATCAATTTGTCGAGCGCTTCCGCGAAATGCGCAGATTCCTTCCCCAGCACGCCGTCATACGGCAAATCAGGCGTAAGATAAATCCGGTAAATATCCCGGGCCCCGTCCCGGTTCGGGCGATTCACCTTGATTTTGCGATCGATTCGCCCGGGACGCAGGATCGCGGGGTCGATCAAATCCGCGCGGTTCGATGCCAGGATGATCACGACGTCGTTCAACGAGTCGATGCCGTCCATTTCCGAGCAGAACATCGGGACCAAAGTCGAAAGAATATTCGAGTAGCGTGATGCCCGACGCGTGCCGAGGACCGATTCCGCTTCGTCGATGAACAGAAACGGCATATACCCTTCGCGACGTTTTTCGCGCGCAGTGGCGAAAATTTCGCGGACGATCCGTTCCGATTCACCCACCCACATATTTAAAATCTCCGGCCCTTTGACGTGCATGAAGTATTCCTTCATCTCGGCGCCGGTTTGCTCGCGCAGCTGTTTGGTCAAATTGTAGGCCGTCGCTTTTCCGATCAAAGTCTTGCCGCAACCAGGCGGACCGTAGAGCAAAAATCCTTTCGGAGTTGCATGCTGAAACCTTTTGAACAAATCGACATGCAACAAAGGAAGCTCGATCGCGTCCTTGATCGCCTGAAGGGCCTCTTCCTGGCCCCCGACCTTTTCCCACGGTAACTCCGGCACAACGTCGAGATAATGTTCCTCCGATTTCGTGCTCGATAACATTTCCAACGCCATGCGGTAATTCGAATCAACTCGAACTTCGTCGCCGGATTTCACCGTCGAGCCGGCAAGGTCGGCTGAACGTTGTAAAACCATCGACTGCGTCCCATGCTCGGAACCAACTCGCAGCCGATCCTTGCCGATCACCTCGGTCACCTTGGTTACCGGCCCCGCCGTTTCGAAACCGAGATCGCCCACGATCACGAACGCTTCATTGACTAAAACGCGGGTGCCTTTTTTCAGTTTCGCGAGCGGAATTCTCGGGTCGACGTTGCAATAATAATCGGCGCCGCCAACCACGATGTGCCCGGTATCTTTGGACGTCGCGCCTAGAAATGTTCCAATGCGATTAGCCGGCGAAGTGACCTTCTTAATCACCTCTTCCAGTTTCTCGATCATTTGCCGCGCTTCGCCAATCATTTGCGATTGATCGAAAACCTGCGGCCGCAGATCGAGCAGATCCCGGCGGAGAGGATCCCCCGGCGGGAGCGATGCGATTACCCGATCGAGTTTATCAAGCAGGGGGAGGTTCGACGCTGATTCGTCGAAGTTTTCGAAGTCTTTGCTGCGTTCCTCACTCATATATAGCCCCGTCCACCCCCCATCAATCTCCGACGATTATAACTTTTACGTCAAATCTTCGCAATCCCACCGCAGTTTACCCGCCGTGGCGGGTGAAACCTTTCGGAGTTCGACGCTACCGCCCTACAAAACGTTCAACCGGCCGGGACCGCGGAGGTCGCGGGAAATCCCCAGACTGACGTGTGATTCTGACCTCTGACGTCTCGAAGGAGCGCCTATCTTTTGCCGATTTTCGAGCGGTTGCGATGCGGCCTGTCGTGGCTAAACTGCGCTTCTTCGTTTGGAGCCTTAGCTCAATTGGTTAGAGCGCCGCCCTGTCACGGCGGAGGTTGCGGGTTCGAGCCCCGTAGGCTCCGGGAAAATCTTCCTCTTCCACTTCAGCCTTCTGCAAAGGCTCCGAATTTTGTATTCGCATTAATTCGCTCGGATCGCACTGGTTCGTTAGGCAAAAGCAGAGGCCGCAGTGAATCCGGCCAGCAGCTCCCAAACCGTTCTTCCGACGAATAGCAGGATCGTGCTCAGATGGTACTATTATCGTGATAATAATGAACTTGTGGAACGGTCGCCCCTCCGGCAAAAGACGAAATGATTAAAGCTATTGTCTTATCCATGTCCCTCGCAGCTTCCTCACTGTCGCTGGATGCGCGTGCCCAAGATGCACTTACCCGAGATGCCCTTGCCCAGAATGATCGGCAGTACACTGACGGCCCGGTCACTGAGGTGAACTACCTACAAGTCGAGTACGGGCATTTCGCGGACTACATCGCTTGGCTAAATTCGACGTGGAAGCCGACCATGGAAGCCATGAAAAAAGCTGGGCTAATAATCGATTACAGGGTCTTCCAGGCCAGTCCAAAATCGCCGGATCAGCCCAATATATTTTTATATCTCACTTTTAAAAACATGGCGGCTTACGGTGGGAACATCGGCGATAAAGGCATCGAGGCAGAATATGTGGCCAGGAAGGTAATCGGTAGCACCGAATTTCAGAACAAGAAAAGAGTGGAACGGAGCGAATACAGAAAAGTCCTGGGCACTGAATTGATTCGTGAAATTATTTTGAAATGAAATTGTTAGGCGTGGTAACGACCGCGTCTCGTCAGGCTTCGCGATTCTCACCATCTAACCCGCAACCACAGGAGTTTATTATGAACAAGACCGCAATTACCTCTCCGGAACTTGCGCCGCCAGTCGGTTCGTTTTCGCAGGCGATCGAAGTCGGTGGTTTCCTCTACTTCAGCGGACAGGTCGCTCAAGACCCGGCCACGGGGAAGGTGGTCGAGGGCGGCATTGTGGCCGAGACCGAGCGCCTCTTTCAGAACCTCTCGGCGCTTCTCAAGATGGCCGGCAAGAGTTTCGATGACGTTGCGCGAGCCGGGGTTTATCTCACTGACATGAGTGACTTCGCCGCGATGAACGGAATCTATGCAAAGCATTTCAGACAGCCGTTTCCCGCCCGCACGACGATTGGCGTCGCTGCGCTGCCACTTGGGGCCTGCGTGGAGATCGATCTAGTCGTCAAGATTTGAGCAACGCATGGACGTCGATCTCGTGAACTACGCATTTGAGATTTCGGATGTGCCTGGCGACGACTGCGGGATTGCGCCTTGCGCCGATTCGCAGGCCCACTCCGTCGCCTTCTCGTCACGGACTTCCTTGGGTTGGCTGCCTCGAACAAATGCTTAATGCCATGTTCCAACAGTTCGACCGCCCTCTCCAAGGCGCCAAGTTGTCCAACCCGCACCATCGCAACGGACATGTGCAACTCACAAGATGGGGGGCGCAACACTTCGACCTTATCGAGAGAATTGTTCCCGGCAATAAATCGGGCTGGCAGCAACCCGACCCCATACCCCGCCTGTACGAATGCCAGCTGAAGATGCATGTTGTGGACTTCAGCAGCAATCATCGGCGTAAAGCCGGCCCGCACCATCCGATCGATGAGGTTTGCCCGAAGGAAGCACCCCGGCGGATTGAGCACCCAGGGGGCGCGGCCTAAGCTTTTCCAGTCGGCGCCGATGGTGCCTCCTGCGGCTTGAACGATCTCCACGCGGTCCGTCGCGATTATATTCGTCAGAAGAGGCGGAGGTGCGGTTTTACCTTCTGGAAAAGGCACAACTGCAACGTCGAGCTCACCCGCGAGCAGCCGGTTAAATAATTCACTCGTGCGGTCGCTTAATATCTGCACCCTGACCTTGGTGTATTTTTCTGTCAGCGCCCGAATAGGTTTAATAAGCGTTCCCTCAGCCAAGGGATGGGCGAGCCCGATGCGCAAGAGGCCGTGAGGTTCGGCGTCGCGCGACGCAATGGACTTCACCGCTTCCGTCCGCTCCAACAGATCGCGCGCTTGTTCAAGCACCTTCGAGCCTAACGAGTTCAAGCGCGGAGGTTTTACCGAGCGGTCGAGCAACTCAGCACCCAATGCAGCCTCCAGTCTTTGGACTTGCCGGGTAATAGCAGAGGGCGTCCGGAATAGACGATCGGCGGCACGGGCTATGGAGCCGGCCTGGGCAAACTCGACCAGGGCGCGTAAATCATCGAGCACGGGGACCTCCTAGAACCTCTTTCCAGCAAACAAGACAATCGTGCGAAAACGGCAATATCATTGTGATAATAATGAAGTTGTGGAATGTCGACTCTCCCTTACAAAGAGCAAGAGGCATTTATGGAAAATCTCATCGCCGATTTGCGCTATGCTGCGCGAACACTGGTAAAGACGCCGGCTTTTCTTCTCGTTAGCGTACTGACTTTGGCGCTCGGAATTGGCGGCAACATCGCCATCTTCACGCTCGTTCACGCAGTCCTTCTCCAGCCGCTCCCATTTCCTCAGCCGGAGCGACTCGTTCGAATTTTTGACGATCGCGCCGGAGCCAGGGATGTCGGCATGTCTGTGCCCGAATTCGAAGATTTGCGCCAGCATTCAGACATTTTTGAGCAGATTAGCATGATCTTTCCCGTCTCCACCGCTCTAACCGGTGGCGAACGGGTGGAGCGCGTCGAGCTGCTCGGCACGAGTCCGAGTTATTTTGACATGCTGCGGGCGAAACCGGCATTGGGACGCACATACACTCAAGCAGAGTGGGTCCCGGGTTTTTTGGATGGCGCCGTCATCAGTGACGCATTGTGGAAGCGACAGTTCGGCGGCGATCCAAACGTGATCGGCAAAAGAATTCGCGTGGACGAGGATGGCTACACCATCATCGGGGTGATGCCGCCCGATTTTCGTCATCCCGGTAAAGGGCTTAGCGGTGATGTGGAAATGTGGTTAGCCGCAGGAGCCGTTGCCGCGCCGTTTCCGGTCCCGCCGGTTCGAAGTGGATTTTCTCTTCCCGGCGCTATCGGACGGCTAAGGCCCGGATTGTCGATCAAAGAAGCGCAACAACGATTGGATGCATTCGTTAGGCAATCACAGCAGAGCTATCCAACCGACTATCCGAGCCAGTCACGCTGGCAGCTTCGAATTGAGCCTGTGCAAGCGAGTCTCACCGGCGAGGTTCGCCCAATGCTGATCGTGTTGCTGGCGGCGGTAGGTTTCGTTCTACTAATCGTGTGTGTGAACGTTGCCACCCTCCTGATCGCACGCTCGCTGACGCGAATGCGCGAATTTGCGATTCGTCAGGCGCTTGGAGCCTCGCGCTCTCGCCTGGTGCGTCTGGTCCTCACCGAGAGTGTGCTCATCTCTTTGACCGGCGCGACGGCAGCTCTACTCGTCTTGCGATTCGCCCGCAGCTCGTTGCTCGCGTTGCTGCCTCAAGAGGTCCCTCGGGTCAATGAAATCCATGGCGACTGGCGAGTAATCGCTGTGGCCGTTGTGCTGTCGGTCTTCAGTGGGATCCTGTTCGGGCTAGGTCCGGCATTTCACGCCACGATGACCGACCCAAATTACGATCTGAAAGAAGGGGGCCGCACCGGTGGACAACACGGGATTCGTCAAAGCCGCTCCCGGGCGGCACTAGTGACCTTGCAGGTCGCTTTGTCCGTGGTCCTGTTGATCAGCGCCGGATTATTGATTCGGAGTTTTTCGGCGATGCTTCGCGAACGACCGGGGATTGATCCGCACGGTGTAACCGTCGCCCAAATCTGGATCCCGCGGCCAAACAATCCCGACGCCAATCCTTATTTGAATCCGCCGGCGCGCACGCGACTTGCGCGCGAATTAGTCCAGCGCTTGGAGGGCGCACCAGGTGTGCAGAGCGTTGCGGTTGGGTTGACCACAGGTGTTCCATTCTTGAACACAGGTGTGCTCAATTTTAGGAATGTGACATTCTCATTTCCAGACAATGCTAGCTCCGCCCAGCAAGAGTACACCGCTGCTTTCGGCGATGTGAGCGCAAATTATTTCGATCTCCTGAAGCTTCCGTTAAGGAAAGGACGCGTCTTCACGGATCATGACGATTATGGCGCGACCAACGTTGTCGTTGTCAATGAAGCGTTCGTGCGGAAATTTTTCCCGCAACAAGATCCGATTGGACAACACGTAAGAGACATCGGCAGAGACGCTGGCAGGGCAACCACCGACTCTGAAATTATCGGCGTGGTCGGCGATGTGCTGGACCGCGGGTTGGATCAACCGCCAGAGCCGCGCTTATACGGATCGATTCTTCAGCGCTCGGGTCAATTGTTTGCACTGTTTCTTCGCACTTCTGCGAGCGTTACCACGACAAGACAGCTCGTGACCCGCACTATGGAGCAAATCGATCCGGAGCTTCCGGTCTACGGCGTAACAACCATGGACGAGTTGATCTCCAGTTCCATGGCACGACGTCGATTAGCTTTGTTTCTGATGTCCACATTTGCTGCTTTGGCGCTGTTTCTCGCCGGCTTGGGCATTTACGGCGTCACCACTTTTCTAGTGAAACAACGCGTCCAGGAGTTTGGCATTCGGATGGCGCTTGGTGCGCAAATCCGCGATATTTTGGTCCTGGCCGTTCGCCCCGGATTAGTTCTTGTCTCGAGCGGGGCGGCGGCCGGTCTGGTGGTTTCAATGTTCGTCACGCGTCTTATGTCGAGTCTGCTGTTCGCCGTGTCCTCCACCGATCTGCTTACTTTTATTGTGGTGCCGTTGGTCCTTGCCGTTGTCGCCGTGATTGCGTGTCTAATTCCAGCGCGTTATGTCACGCGAATCTCTCCGGCTGAAGCACTCCGATATTAGACGAACGGATACTCACGGCCACGGTTACAAGCTCGTTCATCCAAAAAGAAACTGTGATTCACGTCGTCAAATCTAAAGAAGCCAAGCCCCGAAATTCCTTTGGTGTTGCCTTCGATCTCCTGGCCATTGGGCCACACTCGATGCTAACCAAAATGCATTACCGAAAAGAAAACGTAATTCCGTTTCACTCGCATCCGAACGAGCAGACAGGCTATATTCTCTCGGGTCGCATCTGTGTGCTGACACGCGACTCACGACACGAACTCGGTCCCGCCGACACCTACGCCATCCCGGCGAACATCGAACATAGCATCGAGATCATTGAGGACGCGGAGGAGGTTCAGGTTTTCTCGCCACCACGGGAAGATTTTCGCTGATTCCAATCATCCCCTCCTCTCCGGCCAATCGCTGACCGTTTAGAAAATTCGCATACGACAACTTCGAAGTCGCAGGCGGCCTTTGAGCTTCGCGGGTTAGATTCGGTCGCAACTTGTGCTATAAGTTTTGTCGTGAGACGGCTGATTTTCGCAGTTTTTTTGGTGATAGCGCTTTTCACAAGCGTAGTCCGGCTGCCGGCCTCCGCTTGTCCAATCGCCGGCTTGTCGATGGGCACGTCATGCAAAATGAGCTGTTGCGCGAGCAAGGCTTGTTGCGCGGATTCACAGAAGAACAAATCGCTGCCTTCCCAACCAATGCTGAAGTCGGGCACGAATCACGAGCTGACAGCTATTACTGCCCCGGTCGCAATGGTGGCCGCGTTTTCGGTTCACAATTCAGACGTTGAACGCGACTTCGTTGTCGCGGAATTCACGGATTCAGCGCCGAAGCCGGCGTTTCTCTGCACTTTTCTCATTTGATCCACCGGCTCTGACAGTCGGGGTGTGCCTATTCATCGGCACATCGTGTCTGCAAACGCAGTCGTGGATCAATGAAAACAAAAACAATTTTATTTCTAATAATCGCACTTTTGGCGGCCGGCTCGCTGGCCGAAGCAAAACCTCTCTCCTACGTCGGCGGGTTAATGATCATGCAAGAAAACGATGAAACAGGTCACACTCTTTCACTGGATTATACATTCACGCCCACCGAGGCAGTCGGGCTTTACGTAAAGCAGGACGAAAACGGCAAGGATATTTTGATGCTCTCGCCCGAAATCAATACCTTGCTCAAGCGTTGGAACCTGCCGGACGGGCAAGGCAACATCTTTAATATGAGCGGTGCCGGAATAGCGTATTGGCGCCACAACACCCAGCCGGCGCTCTGGACCGCATTTCTCGCCGATTATGAATCTCGGCGCTGGTTTTTTTCCTACGAACCGCGCTTCGTTTACGACGGGGATATCGAGAAATCGGTGTGGCAGCGCGCCTACATCGGCATCGCGCCCTATCTCGCCAACTACAACGAGCTAAATACCTGGATCATGCTCCGGGTCGATCATCACCCGGCCAAGCACGATCACTTCGTTGCGACACCGTTGCTCCGTTTCTTTTACAAAACGTATTGGTTGGAACTCGGATACAGCAGTGATCAACACATCATGGTCAATTGGACCGTACAATTTTGAAAGGACAACAAAATGAAAACATACCTACTCACAGTCATCCTCATGTTCACTCTGACGGCAGCGGTTTCTGCCGACACAATCAGGGCGAAAGTTAACGGAATGGTTTGCGGATTTTGCGCAACCGCGATCGAGAAAACATTTCGCAAACAACCGGAGGTCAGCGGCGTAAACGTCGATCTTAACGAAAAGCTCGTCACCGTGACGATGAAATCCGGTCAGAACATCGACGACGCGAAGTTTAAGAAGCTCATGGCCAACACCGGTTACTCGGTCGTTAGCATCGATCACGCGAAATGAGGTATCTGCGGACCATTCTCATCGATACCGTCGCGTTGCTCGGCTCGTTTGGGACCTTGCTTTGCTGCGCGTTGCCGGCGCTGCTTGTTTCGATGGGGGCCGGAGCGGTAGTCGCGAGTTTGGTCACAGCGATGCCTCAGCTCGTGTGGCTTTCCGAGCATAAAATTGCATTATTTATTTTCGCGGGAGTGATGCTCATGATTTCTGCTGCCAGCACGTGGATCAATCGTCGCACGCCTTGTCCGATCGATCCCACGCAAGCCAGGTCATGTAGGCGGGTTCGGCACTTCGCCTCCGCCGTCTTTTTCATTTCACTTGGCCTTTACGCGATCGGATTTTACTTCGCGTTTGTCGCGGCCAAGTTCGCAACCTAAAGGAGTGAATCGAATGAAAACATCAATACGCGCAGTGGTAATTGCGTTGCTAACGCTGACCGCATTTGGCGCATCGGAGAAGATGACTTGCACGAAGACGGGCAAGAAAATCGATCAATGCTGCTGCGAGGTTAAGAACGGAAAGTTCTACTGCAAACTGACAAAGCAAACCTACGACCAATGCTGTTGTGAAGGAATGCAATAGAGCATCCGCGTTTGCGCGTTGCAGAGTTCTATTGCTCGCGAGAGAGATCGACTTACCTGTGATGACATGAAGTCATCGTTCGCGGGATTTACTTTTAGGCGACACTCGATGGCCGAAATCGGGCGTATGCGGATTACATGGGCTGGAGTAAGGCTTCCTTTAAGGGCCGAAAGGTCCGTTACTTGATGATGACCGTACCCTTCATCTCGGGGTGGAATGTGCAAGTGTAGGGATAGCTACCAGCCTGCCTGAAAGTATGTCGCCAGGCGGCATCAGAAGCGATTGGCCCGGAGTCGAAGATTGCGGACGTGGCGGTATGCGGCGTGATATCGTCGTTTTTCCATTCCACGGTATCCCCTTTTTTAATTTCAATTGTCACAGGAGAAAATTTCATGTTTTTCATGGCAACCTGGACGACCCCCGGCGCGGCGGCGTCCGCAATCCCGCTCTGGACGACGCTTGTAGAAACAGTTTCAACAGCCTGAAGGCTGGACTTGGCTGGCGGGGGACGGCGGGCCAAAAAAAATCCTGCAAAGAAGAAGACGAACCCGCAAATCACCAGCATCCAGAGCGAGAAGGGCTTGATCGCAACGCGCCCGTCACCTTTCTCATGTCGAAGGACGGCATGAAGCTTTTGGACATTTTGCTCGTGTCCGTAATCGATCCTCTGCCGGTCGCGCGGCAAGGTGGGCTGGCTCATTGGCAGAGGCCACGCACCCCGAAGTCTGCTCTCCATGGGAGCGGACTCGGGACGCGGCTCAACGCTTGTGCTGCCCGCCGGCATTATTTGTTGAGCGAATTCTGGAGACTCTTCGCGTGCTCCAGATGAGATTCGAAGATTGGTTTACCGCTTTCTAGGAGCGCCTTCAGTTCCGCGTTCTTGGCGTTTGGCAGCAGGACCGTGTTGAGAGCACCAATGACTGATTCATGATAGGCGACTTCGTTGTCGATGTAAGCCTTATCGAACTCAGCTCCGTGAAGTGCTTTCAGTTTCGCCATTTCTTTGTCACCATCCGATTTCAAGCTCTTGCTCATGTCGCTTGCTTCCGGAGTCATCCCAAGCTTTTTAGCAAGGACACCAGCCTTATTGTTCACGGCCGTGTGGTCGCGAATCATTGTTTCAGCGAAAGCTTTGACTTCCGCGTTGTTTGTCTTTTTCACGGCCAAGTTGCCGTAATCCACGTCAACCGAGTCGGCGGTGAGCACGATCTGGGCGATCTGGGCACCATTCGGCGGGACTGCTGGCGGCCCCGTCTGGGCGTAAATCGTCGTCAGGGCCGCGAGAGCGGCAGCGGTCGTGACTGCGATAGTTTTTCGGATCGAAGATTTTCTTCTGTTTGAGGTTTCGCCGGCAATTTCGAGAGGCGACAGGTGAAGCCGTCCCACAAACAGTCGATAGCCTGTGTAAAGAACGGCAACCCCGGACGCGCCAAGTAGTAGATGATCAATGATATTCATGCCGTTAGTTTATGGTTCGGCGGTCTTGCGACTAAGACTCAGATTAAATCGTTTCGATAGTATTACGTTATGTGAGCGAGCCGAAAACTCGGGCGGGCCAGCGCCTTTCAGGCCCTGATTAGCGGCGTCAGAATTCCTCAGGCCGCTTTGGTAAGAACCGCTTCCGGCTGAAAATGGACGTGGGTAATCTTCAACCGACGCAAGCCATACGGAATAGGCCACTCAAATTCATCTCCAACCCGGTATCCGAGCATGGCTGTGCCTAACGGCGCCAAAACGGAGATCTTTCCATCTTCGATCTTAGCGTCCTTGGGTAACACAAGGGTGAAATCTATTATCTCGCCCGTCTCTAAATCGAGGAGTTGGGCTGTGCTATTCAGGGTAATTACATCCGGTGGGATTCGATCGGATGGAAGCACTTGAGCTCGCTCGACTTCGCTTCTCAGACCGTGGAGTTCGCCTTGCGCCCGCTCCGAAATTTTGCCGACCACACTCAGAATATTCTCAAGTTCCGCTTTGTCGGCGGCAGTGATGATGATGTTTTGGTTTTTCATAATTGGTATCTGGGACTTAAATGGAATCGAATTGTGCGATTTCCGGCCCGAGACGTACTCTTCAAGAATCGGGTTTTTCGCTTGCGGGCGAGGCGGACGAGTTTGAGGACGACGTGCTGGATCGCGTTGTAAATATCGGTGGAGTCCGCACGCGCGTTAAGATCGCGCCCCGGGAGCGAGACTCTCACCACCGCGCAAAAACGAACCGGCCGCTCAGCATCGCGCCGCAAAACAATCTCCGCCGCCAAGGCGTCATTAGTAAAACGCTTTAATCCGCCAATTTTCCTTAAGACGAAGCTGTGTAAGGCATCATCGATCACCAAATGATGAGCCGTGATGTGAATGGGCAACTTACTCATATCTTTTTCTTTTTTGCGGTGTGGCCTGCTTCACTTACTCAATCGGTCCCGGCCCTTGCGCGTAACTTTGCTACAAAGCTGAAAAACTCTTCCTGAGTGGCGAAGAACAGCGGCGTCTCTTTCAACCAAGGCGCAACCGGCGGAGCGATGGCAATTGATCCCAGAGAAGTCGATACGAAGCGGCCATTCGCCGCTTGGTAGAGGTTGCGGAATTGTTTCGTGAGTCGCTTCTTGTGGTTTTTGGTTTGATGGATAGCTGGCAAAGAAAGAACCGTTGCTAGGCCTGCTTCGTAGGGCTTGGACAAATCGACTCTCGCCTCCATTCCCCGGCTCCATCTCTGCTGGCGAGACCGTGCTTGATTGGCACCTGCGCCTTTCGGTTTAGCCTCCAACGTTGTTGTCATGTTCCAGGTTTACGGCGCAAACGCGGTAGGGACTAAGACTCATATTTGATTAGACCGTTAGGTTTTTGTTATCTATCGTTTTCAGCGTGGAGTGGTTGAATTTCCATCATCTGCGCTACTTCTGGACCGTGGCCAGAAAAGGAGGTGTTCGAAAAGCGGCCGACGAACTTCACGTGTCGCAGCCTTCAATCAGCGCTCAACTCAAACTTTTGGAGGACTCGCTCGGCGAAAAACTTTTCAAGCGCAGCGGCCGTAATCTTGTGCTGACGGAAGTGGGGCAGCTGGTGCTGACCTACGCGGACGAAATCTTTTCCGCGGGGCGTGAGCTGATCAGTGCAGTAAAGCAGCGTCCCGGCGGGCGTTTACTCCGACTAAATGTTGGAATGACGGATTCGATTTCCAAGCTGATGGGTTTTGAGTTCCTCAAACCTGCGCTCAGCTTTTCCGAACCGGTCCATGTCGTTTGTCGGATGGCGGCGATCGAGGTTTTGGTCAATCAATTGCAGGCGCACCGACTCGACATCGTCCTGGCGGATGAGCCGGCCTCGAGCACCCTGAAGGCCAAGACTTTTAACCATCGCCTCGGTCGCTCCGGTATCACTTTTTGTGCGGTGCCAGCGCTGGCCAAGAAGCTTCGGCGCAATTTCCCGCAATCTTTAAACGGCGCTACTGCATTGCTGCCGACGGAAAACATGGGCATGCGAACAGTGCTGGAGACTTGGTTCGATACTAAAGGAATTCATCCTCGTCTCCTGGGCGAGTACGAGGACTCCGCACTGATGGTTTTTTGTGCCACTGCCGGGCGCGGCTTCACCGTGGTGCCCACCGTGGTTGCGCGAGAAATCCTGAAACATTGGCGTTTGAAAGTTATCGCCAATGTCGATGAGTGCGGAACCGAATTCTACGCGATCACCGCGGAGCGGCGGGTGAAAAACCCGGCAGCGATGGCCATTACGGAACATGCCTACTCGGAGTTATTTGCGTGACTGGCTGTGCCTAATCTTCGTCACTCGAAATCACAGCTGCTGAAATCGTCATCAAGTGACAGATGCACGCGACAAGACTGGCTGGAACAGGTGAATGCCGGCACGGATGAATCGTCACAGCGCATCGGCCAACTCGGCGCGGGTCCGATATCCGATTGCGAGATGATACAACCGGCCGAGTTCGGCGGCGCGGCGAAGCGACTTTACTCTCCCAAGCGGCAAACCGATGTAGTGATGGTAACCGCCTGCAGACAAGAAGGCCGCTTCCGCGCTAAAGGCGTCAATCGGCTGCGGCCCGAGTGGCCTCAGCAGGACGGGTCCCATCCGTTTCGAACACTTTCTCCATCGACCGGATGACAACAGGCGCGCCGGCTTCGAGCGTCGGTTTCGCCTGCTGCGTCTCAACCCAGGCGACAGGACCCATGTGCAGTGCCACGGCAACAACAAATGCTGCGACAACTGTCCATTTGCTCGGTGCCTTGGGCATCGCTGCGGATGGCACAACGGTTTGTCGTTGCGAATGGTTTCTTGTTCGCGATCGGCTGATCCGGACAACGTAAGGAGTATGACCTGGGGCCGCACTGTCCAATGCTGTTGTTGTTTGCATATTAGTTTCGGACGAGAGGGATGATACATCCCGTCCCTGCCAACTCTATGCACTATGCCTGGTTCGAATAAGATCATGATTAGATCAAACCCATAACTTATCCCTATGTTTTCCAACGCGAGTTTTGCCCTGAAACTTTTCGCGAGTGAAAGAACACAAGCGAGCGGGAGGCGAGTCTAAAAATCCGATGATCTACACCTGTCCGATGCATCCACAGATTGAGCAAAATCATCCGGGCAATTGCCCCATCTGCGGAATGGCGTTGGAACCGAAGAATGCCACCGCCGGCGGTGAAATGGAGAACGCAGAGCTGCATGACATGACGCGGCGGTTCTGGTTTGGCGCCGCGCTAAGTCTGCACGTGTTTATTTTAGCAATGGGGCACCTGTTCCCGTCGGCCTCTCACTGGGCCCAAAGCGAATGGTCTCGCTGGGCGCAGTTCATCTTGAGCACACCCGTCGTGCTATGGTGTGGTTGGCCATTTTTCCAAAGGGGCTGGCAATCAATTATCAACCGCTCGCCTAACATGTTTACGTTGATCGGACTCGGTATAAGCGTGGCATACGTCTACAGCGCAGTGGCGATGCTCTTTCCGCAGTTGTTTCCCCCGTCGTTCGGGATGCACGGAAGAATCGATATCTACTTCGAAGCCGCTGCCATCATCACCGTTCTCGTTTTGCTTGGTCAAGTTCTTGAGCTGCGCGCACGAAGTAAAACAGGCAGTGCGATTCGTGGCTTGCTCAACCTCGCACCAAAAACGGCGCATGTTATCCGCGCTGGTGGTGAAGAAGATGTCGATCTTGCCGATGTCGCAAAAGGGGATCGTTTGCGTATTCGCCCCGGCGAAAAAGTTCCGGTCGATGGCCGGGTAATTGATGGCCACACCACAATCGATGAGTCGATGATCACGGGTGAGTCGATGCCGGTTGAAAAAACGGACGGCGACCGCGTGACTGGCGGCACTGTGAATCAAACCGGCAGTGTCGTCATCGAGGCCGAACGCGTCGGCTCTGAGACAAAGCTTTCACGAATCGTCGACATGGTCGCGGAAGCGCAACGGAGCCGCGCGCCGATTCAAGGATTGGCTGACAAGGTAGCGAGTTGGTTTGTTCCCGCGGTCATCACAGTTTCGGTAATAACGTTTATTGTTTGGTCTACGCTTGGCCCAGAGCCGAAATTCGCACATGCGATCGTGAACGCTGTCGCAGTCTTGATTATCGCCTGTCCTTGCGCGCTCGGTCTCGCGACACCCATGTCAATAATGGTCGGCGTCGGCCGGGGCGCTCAGGTGGGTGTCTTAATTAAGAAAGCTGAAGCGATTGAGTTGATGGAAAAAGTCCGAACACTGGTTGTTGATAAAACTGGAACGCTCACCGAAGGCCGGCCGGCGGTTACCAGCATCGTTTTAGCGGACGGGATGTCTGAAAATGACGTCCTAATTTTTGCTGCCTCGGTTGAGCGGAACAGCGAACATCCACTCGCCGCAGCGATCGTGAGTGGCGCTAAACAAAGAGCGCTTACCGTCGAACCGGTCGATAATTTTCAATCAACAACCGGCGGCGGCGTTACCGGTCAAGTCAGAAACCGAAAAATTCATGTCGGAAACGCAGCATTTTTGCGGAGCTCACATGTTGCTAGCCTCGAAAAGATCGAGAGCCGCGCTCGCGAGCTGCAATCGGAGGGGCAAGGCGTCATGTTTGTCGCCATCGACGGCGAACTTGCGGGCGCAATCGCCGTTGCTGATCCGATCAAGCAATCGGCGCCAAGTGCGATCGATCATCTTCACGATCTCGGCATCAAAGTCATAATGCTGACCGGCGACAACGAACGAACCGCTCGAGCGGTTGCAAGCAAGCTAGCGATTGATGAAGTCGAAGCCGGCGTCGAACCTCAAGACAAACACGAACGGATTAAGCGACTTCGAGATGGAAGACACCTGGTCGCAATGGCCGGCGACGGAATCAATGACGCGCCGGCGTTAGCTGCCGCTGATGTGGGGATCGCGATGGGCACCGGCACTGACGTAGCGATGGAAAGCGCCGGAATCACCTTAATGAAAGGCGATCTCCGCGGCATTGAAAAAGCAATTCGTCTCAGCCGTGCGATGATGCGGAACATCCGCGAAAACTTGTTCTTTGCCTTTATCTACAATTCACTTGGTGTGCCGATTGCAGCCGGCATCTTGTATCCGGTTTTCGGCATCCTGCTCAGTCCGATTATCGCCGGCGCAGCAATGAGCTTGAGTTCTGTTTCGGTCATTGGAAACGCACTTCGGTTGCGCTCCATTCGGCTTTAAACGGGCTGTCCGGGCCAAGGTCAAGGGCTGCCAATAGCTTTACTGCGACACCTTTCGTCGCCGGTCCGGTTTTTGTCGTTTGTCATTTTGGTCTTCTTCCCAACCGCTTTTGTATTTAACGAACCCCAATCACTAGGCCCGGCTAGAACTTGAAGGTTCTCGAAGCAAGGCATCGAGATCAAGAGGGCGAGTGAACATTTCGATCTCGCCTTTATCGGTGCGTGGCCAGGATTCAGGAGGTTTGTCACAATAAAGCTCAATCCCGTTGTCGTCCGGATCGCGAAGGTAAAGCGCTTCGCTTACGCCATGATCGCTGGCGCCATCGAGTGGGATTCCAGCTTTGATGAGCCGCCGCAAAGCGTCAGCCAAAGTCGCGCGTGCCGGATAAAGAATCCCAACATGAAACAATCCAGTTGTTCCTGGAGGTGGTGGCGAACCGCCGCGACTTTCCCATGTGTTCAGTCCGATATGATGATGATATCCGCCGGCGGAAACGAAAGCGGCCTCGCTGCCCATTCTTTGCATCAAAGCAAAACCGAGCACGCCGCAGTAGAATTGCAGCGAGCGTTCCAAGTCAGAGACTTTTAGGTGCACATGGCCGATGCGCACTTGAGGATCGATCGTGTCGCCAGCCATGAGATTTACATTTTGTACTGCTTAGGTGCCTGAAAGTGCAATCACGGGATTGAGCTTTGTCGCGCGCCGCGCAGGCAAAAGACAGGCGAGGAATGCAACCGCGATCAGCAGCAGCGAGATCGCGATGAAGGTGAGTGGATCGCTTGCGCCTACACCGAAGAGCAGATTCGCGATCAGGCGGGTCAGGGCGAAGGCGCCGGCCAGGCCGGCAACCACTCCGACTAAAGTCAGGGTCACGCCTTGCCTAACGATAAGCCGAAGGATATCCGATTTCTGCGCGCCGAGCGCCATTCGGATACCGATTTCCTGGGTGCGTTGGCTAACTGAGTAAGCCACCACGCCGTAAATTCCGATGGCGGCGAGAAGAAGAGCGGCGCAAGCGAAGACGGTGAAGAGCTGCATCGAAACCCGACGCGTGCCTAACGCGTTCATGACTATGTCGTCGAAAGTCCGAACATTGTAGATTGGCTGATCTTTGTTAAGCGCCTGGACGTCGCGCCGCAAGGTGCTAGCGAAGCCGGAGGGGTCGCCGGCGGTTCGAATCACCAAGCCCATAAAATTCCATTGGGAGTCCTGGGCGTGTGGAACGTAGATTTGCAGGTCTCCCTCTACGGTAAGGGAACCGGTCTTCGTGTCGCCGACCACGCCGACGATTTCCCAAAGAGATTTGTCGGTGTTACCGCGGAAAGCAGCCCAGATGCTAAGGCGTTTACCGATAGCCTCTGTGGGCGAACCGAAATGGCGCCTCGCGGTAGTTTCGTTGATGATCACCACTCTTGGTCCGTCCGCAGTGTCGCGAGGTTCGAAAAAGCGCCCCGCAACCAGCGGAATCTGCAGCGCGCGAAAATAATCGCCGGTTATGGTGGAGAAGCTGGCGTCTTTGGATTCGTCTACGGTGAGCGGCCGCCCTTCCGGAATGAACGCTCGTCCAATCGCATAACCCGTGGCGTTGAGCGGAAGATTGACACTTCCCCCGACAGCTTGGACGCCCGGCTCTGCTTCAAGCCGTTCTGTTAACTGACGGAAAAATTCCACATACTGGGGCGGCTTATAATTTGGCCCCTGCAAGTTTAACTGGGCGGCCAGAACGTGGTGCGGATTGAATCCTAGTCGCACTTCCTGGAGACGAAGGAAGCTTTTGATGAGCAATCCAGCGCCCACGAGCAACATTAGCGAAAGCGCGACTTCGCCAATCAACAGCAAGCTGCGCGCATTCGTCCGGCGATGTCCCTCACCGGTGCGCCCGCCTTCTTTCAATGCGCCGGTAACATCAAGCTTCGATGCCTGGAGCGCGGGGACGAGCCCAAAAATAATGCCGGTAAGCGCCGAGACGCCGAGAGCGAAGATCAGGACGCGATAATCAATCCCGACCTGCTCGATGCGCGCTGCGCCTTCAGGCAAGATCGACATCAGGACGCGGGTGAGCCAAATGCTGATGACGACACCCACAACACCGCCGATTGCCGAGAGCAGAACACTTTCAGTTAGCATCTGCCGCAAAATGCGCGACCGGCTCGCGCCCATGGCGGCGCGGATCGCCATTTCCTTTTGGCGCGCGGCACTGCGGGCAAGAACCAGATTGGCCACGTTGGCGCAGGCAATAAGAAGCACAAATCCGACAGCGCCAAGGAGCGCAAGAAGAGATGGTTTCAGATCCCGAACGAGCCATTCCTGGAGTGTCAAAAGCGACACGTCCCAACCCTTGTTCGTCTCGTGAAACTGTTTAGCGAGCTGCTCATTGACCGCACTGAGACGAGTTTGGGCCTGCTTCAACTCGACCCCGGGCTTTAAACGTGCAATCGCCGACCAGGCACGGTTATCACGCGGTTCGTCCTTGAGATTAACTGCGCACGGGACCCAAACCTGGCAATGGTCCGGATACTCAAAGCCCGGCGGCATTACTCCGATGATGGTCATCGAACTCCCGCTGATCTGGACTTGTTTTCCGACGATGTTCGGGTCGGAACCGAAGCGGCGTTTCCACAGGCCGTGGCTGACGATCGCAACGGTTTGCGGATATCCTTTGTCATCTTCAGGAACGAATGCTCGCCCCAGAGCAGGCTGGACCCCGAGCACGGAGAAGAACCCCACCGTCACTCCGGCGCGTGGGACGCGTTCCGGCTCGGCCCCGTCCGCGCCAAATTGAGCGTTGCCGTTCCAGTAGGCCGCGGTGCTGGCGAACAGATCGGTTTGTTGCGACCAATCGAGAAAGTCGAGATATGAAATGTTGCTCTGGTTAATGCCCGCCGCAGGATTTTTGCCTTCGATGAAAATGATGCGTTCGGCACCCGGAAAGGAAAGGGGCCGAAGCAGAACGCCGTTGACCAAGCTGAAGATGGCGGTGTTGGCGCCAATACTAAGTCCAAGTGTCGCGACCACGACAACGGTAAAGCCCGGCGTTTTTAAAAGCATGCGCAACCCAAAACGGACGTCTTGAAACAGCGCCTCCAAACTATACCCGGCCCGGCGCTCTCGGATTTCTTCCTTAAGCTGCTCCACCCCGCCCAATTCGATCGCAGCCAAACGTCGCGCTTCCGACGGCGCTGCGCCGTTGCGGATTTTGGTTTCGACAAGAAAGTCGAACGCCTGGGCCAGTTCGTCTGAAAGTTCCTGTTCGACCTTCGTCCGCCTAAACAAATTTCGGCAAAGGGCGAATGTCCGGCTAACGACGCTTGACATAACTCAAGCGGTTCTCAGCGCTGCCGCGATCGCGCTCGAAACTCTGCGCCAGTCGCCTGCTTCCTTTTGCAGTTGACGCTGGCCGGCTTTGGTCAGTCGATAAAACTTGGCTTTGCGGCCGTTGGACGATTCGCCCCAAGAAGCAACGAGCCAACTTGCTTCTTCCATTCGGTGCAAAGCAGGGAAGAGCGAACCGGGTTTTACTTCGAAGGTGCCGTTGGTGATTTGCTCGATCCGATGGGCAATGGCAAGTCCGTGGAGGGACCCGTGGGCGAGGGCTTTAAGGATGAGCAGATCCAGAGTGCCCTGGAGGAGCTCGGTCGGTCTGTTTCGTCGTATAGACACTCTGTATCAGAGAGTATTCGGCCACCTATAGACTGTCAATAGGAACCTCAGCCGCCCGAAAACAGTAATCAGCGATTAACGCTCTAACTCGTATTCACTCGAGCCAGTCACGTTCGGCCGCGAGCCGGACCAATTCGACCCGGCTGCGGACATCAAGCTTTTTCATAGCCGTTGCCCGATGAGTTTCGACGGTTTGCTTTTTCAGGCCTAACGAGCTTGCGATTTCGCGGATGGTCAGCCCTTGGGCCAGCAGTTTCGCCACCGCCAGTTCGGGCGCCGTCAACTTCCCTGCCCCAGACGACTTCTGAATCGCTTTAGTCTCAGGACGGCGCGGGACGGCCGGGTCGAAATAAGTCCGCCCCTCATTCACCAGGCGGATCGCGGTCACAACATCTTGAGCTGCGCGGGCTTTCAAGACGTAACCACTGGCTCCCGCCGCTATCATTTCTTCCAGGTAAGCTGACTCCGCATAAACACTCAGTCCGATTATTTTCGCGCTTGGCTGGATCCGTTTCAGTCGACGAGTCGTTTCAATTCCATTCATATCGGGCATGGAACCATCCATCAAAACAATGTCCGGACTGATTCGCTTGAGTAGCTTAAGCGCGGAGAGACCGTTTTCGGCTTCGGCCACCACTCGAATGTCCGGATGACAATCAATTAGGCTCCGAAGGGCGTGGCGTAAACCGGCGTGGTCATCCACCAGCATCACGCGAATAAGGCCGGGATCGTGCTTTTTCTTCATCTATTCTCGGTAATCGGAATACGCACGATCAGAGTCGTACCCTGCTCGGGCGCTGATTCTATTTCCAGCGTTCCCTCTAATCCGATCAAGCGCTCCTCGATTCCGCTCAGTCCCAACCCCCCTTTATGGTCGGCTTCGGATCGCGGTGTGGTTGTGTCGAATCCGTGGCCGTCATCCTCAACGATGGTCTGAACGTGCCCGGCAGTCCGCTGGACAATGACACTGGCCCGCTTGGCCCGGGAATGTTTTGCCACATTATTGAGCGCCTCCTGGATCACGCGATAAATGGTCGTTTCGACCTCAGCCGAAACTCCCTTGCTGACATACCGTCCGGTTTCCACTTCTACCGTAATGCCACAATGAGCCGACCAGGTTTCGGCCAAGTTGCGAACGGCTTTAATTAAACCGAGGTCGTCCAGCGCGGACGGTCGCAATTCCAGCGCGACGCGGTGAAGATCATGGGCGGTTTGGGCACCTAGTTTCTGCAGAGGCCGGACCAATTGCTGTAATTTCGCCGGAACTGCTTCGTGCAAAGACTTCAGTCCCAGGTTGAGCGTGGTAAGGTCCTGGCCCATCTGATCGTGCAACTCACGCGCGATGCGCTTGCGTTCTTCTTCCTGGGCATGGATCAACTGCCGACGCAATGCTTCTCGCGCCGCTTCTGCCCGCTCCCGCTCAGAAATCTCGCTGCGGAGCTGTCGGTTAGATTCAACCAGCCTGGCCGTGCGTTCCTGGACGAGATCTTCGAGCTGCCGGGCACGATCTGCCAATTGCTCGTGGGCCTTACGGTTTTCAGTGAGAAGATCGCGCACCTGAAGCTGGCGACGCCTTGAATGCAGCGCCACTTCAACTGAACGCAAAAGCGTGATCGAGCTGATTGGGCGTTCCAACAAAGTGACGGCACCGGCGGCTGCAGTCGCTAATTCCAGCAATCGATTGAGGCGGGATTCGCCGCCAGTGGTAAGAATAATAACCGGCAGCTCCGACCATTGAGGTTGGGCCTTCAGCGCATCGAACAAGTCAAAGCCACGTTCCGTTTCCAATGTTTCCTCTGTGATGAGGAGGGCACCGGCAGCGTCGTTGATTTCAACGCAACATTCGACAGCACTCTTACAAACTCGCGCTTGCAATCCGTATCTGGTAAGCACGTCAGCGATTGCCAAGGCGTCCTGCCCGACCGGCGCCACCACCAGCACCCGCAGCTCGCGATCATTGTTTTGCATCGCGGGAATCCATTATTTCCCCAGCCGTGCCGTGAAAAACCGGCATCCCGGTCAGGACACCTTGGAAATGTTTCAAAGGCTCACCGAGGCGAATTCCCTTTCCTGACTCCAATTTAAATTCCCGGATGCTTTTTTCATGGCCTCCGCTCCGCTTCTTGATGACCGCGATGGATTGCTTCACCTCGCCGGCTGCCTCGAAGAACCGCAAATGGACGACCGTGTCGGACAGATAACTGAGATCCACCGGAGCCTCAGCCGCGCCGACGAGACCATGCTGGGCCAGGATGAGAATTGTTACAACACCCTGTTGATTAAGGAAGGAACTCAGCTCGTGAAGTTGACTATTAAGATATCTCTCGCCGGGCATGGCGTTGAGATAACCATTCAGGCTGTCGATCACCACAAGTTTGCAGCCCTCTTTCACTCGCTGAACGATTCGCCACGCGAATTCGCCAGGTGAAACCTCCGCCGGATCAACTTGTTGAATCGTGACGCGACCGCGCTCGATATGTTTTTCCAGATCGAGCCCGAGTGACTTGGCCCGGGCCAGCATGATCGCGCGGGTCTCATCAAAGGCGAACATGATTCCAGAATCACCTCGTTTCGCCATGGTTGCGGCGTATTGCAGTGCCAGGGTAGATTTGCCAGTGCCAGCGGTCCCGAGGATCAGGGTCGTGGTTCCGCGATCCAGTCCGCCGCCGAACAGATCGTCAAGTTCCTTGATCCCGCTCGAAACCGATTGGCTATGGAAGCGAGTATGGTGCTCCGCTGCGATCAACCGCGGAAACACCCGTAACCCACCGGTCTCGATCAAATAATCGTGATAGCCTTCGCGGAATTTGAGGCCACGAAGTTTGAGAACACGAAGACGTCTCCGGGAGACGCCGTAATCGGGAGACAGTTGTTCCATCTCAATAACTCCGTGGCTCAGACTCAAAATGTGTGGATCAATCCCGGCTCCGCTCTTGTCGTCCAGCAACAGCACCGTGCTTTTGAACTTCGCAAAATGCTGCTTCAAGTTGAGAAGCTCACGCCGGTAACGAAGCGGTGTCTCCGCGATCAATCGGAATTCGGCGAGCGAATCGAAGACAACTCTGGTAGGACGCGTTTTCTCCGCTTCGTCGATCAGTAACTTACTGATCTGCGCCAATTCCATTTCGGAGGGGCGAAACACGGTGGTTTGCGCTTCAGGTCGAAGCATTCGTTCGATGGCGGACAATTCCATCAGCGGGATCTGTTCGAGGGACCAGCCGTGGGAGTTCGCCACTTTCAACAACTCTGCGCGGGTTTCCGAAAGCGTTACATAAAACGCGGACTCTCCGCGGTCCAAGCCTTCGAGAAGGAATTGCAATGCGAGAGTGGTTTTTCCGGAGCCCGGGTCGCCCTGGATCAGATAAAAGCAGTCGCTAACCAACCCGCCGCCAAGGATATCATCCAGTCCTGCGATGCCGCTCGGGCAGCGTTTGCCGGTGACAGGCGCTTTCGATGTTTTGCGAGATCCCTTGGATTTCATTACCAACTATTTTCCAACATATTGGCATCGTGGAATTGTTGTAGATGCATCGCAGCTCAACCTGCTCGCGCGCGTGCCTTTGTTTAATCGTCGACCGCAGCCGGGAGCGAAACCCAGCTCTTCTCCCGACCGGACTGAGCAGCATCAAATGCCGATGATTCCGACCTATTTGTGGCGCGCCAGAATCAAGAGGCCGCGTTCAGCCTGCCACCAGTAACCAAATGCAAATCCAAGTTCGGGCGGTGGTGGATTCCGATGATAAATCTCAGCCAGCGCGGTTTGATCGTATTTCCCAAACTTTTCGCCGTGCGGAATGAAGCGACCGTAGTACTCGAGCGACCAGTTATTGTTAAAAGCGCGTATCGGGATGCCCGAATCGTCCTGCACAATGCAACTGCTGTGGCTCAAAAGAAATCCCCGAACCCCGGAGAAACCTTCACCATGCATTAAATAGGAGGCGGCCTTGACTAGACTGACGCCCGGTCCGCGCGCACCGCACCAACGAAGGAAGGCGCTGTTCCCACCGGAAAGGTCAGTTTTGAAATAATAAAGGGTCTGGGTTCGTCCGTTGTGACTAAAAACGATCTTCACTCCATCGGCCGGCGTGTGAATAAAGGTTGTGTCGAGGATGGTGCAGCCCAAGCGGGCCAGAAACACGTAAAGAATCGGCACCGTGCCGGTAAGAGTGCTTCGGCCCAGTGACGCTTTCATCTCCTCGGTCACGAAGTAATGCGTGACTAACAAAGTCGTCATCGAGTTACGCAAGGCGCCAAGATTTGTGCTCAAGGTATCAGGATTCATGTGCGTGACGTCCGGTACCTGGCCCACCGGCTCGAGTCCCGCGAGAATGTAAGTGTCAGCGTTCGGAAAAAATGCGTTGGCGTAAAGAAAATCGGGTCCGCTGAACATGTAATACATTGTGCCGCCGTAGTGATAGCACTCGGGAGCGTGAGCGCTCATCCATTTGGCGATGGGGCCGAGTTGAAAATACTCCTTGGTCTCCCATGCCTTATCCATCGCAGCGGCGTGGCCTTTCCAACGTTGATCCTGGGTGAAGGCGGCAAGCGAGCCATTTACCGGCAAACCGGCCAGGAGTTTTGCTATGTCATCGAGGCTGGCAGAATTCTGGCCGAATACAGATCCGCACATTCCGCCGAAAAGGCACGCGACAATGATTGTGCTGAGGGAACGAGTTGAATTCACCGGCGTGCTTTTGCCAAATACCCGCTTTGTCGGCAAGGAGTTATCGTTTGTATTACCGGATTCTAGAAATGAACGGAAATACCGCTTCGCATTCGATAGTCAGGCACGATCTGAAACGCGGTGTTATCGATCAATACCGGGACGTCAAAATCGACCTCAACGCTCCATTTTCCGAACGATGCAATAACGCGAGGGCCGACGAAGACTGAAGTAATTCCAGTATCGTCGGCTGGCTTGCCCCGGAACCGATCGACATCCTTATGCTCGCCCGAAACGACGAATTGAATTCCGGCAATCGCATCGTGCTGGCGGATGAAATAATAACCGGGGCCGCCGTCCCAGGTGAGATCGTTGGCAAAATCGTATTGGTGCGCTCCATCACCTCGCAGGGTGAATTGAACATTCTGATCCGCGAAAAAGTTTTGGTAACGCACCGATACCCGGGCCCCGAAAATCCCGTCAAACGATCCAGTGCCGAGCGCTAAATCATGACCATGGATTCCGCTCCGCGGCGCGCCCGGAATTTTTGTTTCGTGGAATTCCTCCTCGAGCCGGCTCGAGTCTCCAGTCGGAAATTTCACTCCGGTCAATAAGATCGATGAAAAAGTGAAGTCGGGCTCAAGTTCAATCGCTACCGGATTTTTGCCTGAAACATCGAAATCCTTTCGGGCGCCGGACAAATAATGAAATACAACAGTGTTGAGCAAGAGTGACAGATCTCCGAGTCCGGCTTCTGTTCCGTGCTCAATCCCGAGACCTTCCGGTCGTTTAAACTGTCGGTAAATTAGCGGTGCGTTGAGTTGGAGGGAGAATCGATCGTTGATGCCATAACCGGCTACCAGCTGAGTGATCGAGCTTTTCTCATACTGGCCGGTCGGGTTCGATACCTCACGGCCGTCCAATTGTGCGGTGCCGAAAGCGGTAAATTGCTCAGAAACTGCGCTGTAAAATCCATTCCACCAATCTCGCGATGCAGTCGGCTGATTCGTCGAAACGGTTTCGAGTTGGGGCGTGTAACAGCCACAGAGATCGCAGGCGCGAATCGAAAGGAGGCCGGACAAAAGAAATAACAGCGCCAGGGCCAACCTTTTCACGAGTTGATAGTCATAAGGCAGCGCGCCGGCCGTACGTCAAATCACCGAGACCGGACAGGCCGATCTCGGTGATCGCAAAATGTTACTGGCGAGGAACTAGAACTTATACATCAACGCGAAACTCACGTTGTGCTCGTGCAACTCAGCCCGGTTGTGAGTCGAAAACAAATCGAAGACGCCAATCGGCTCACCGGCTCTGTCAAATTCCACATCACCCAGATCGACATATTCGTATTGGAACCGAATGCCCCAATGTTGAGTTATCGCATACTGTAAACCGCCGCCGACAAACCAACCGAAGTTGTCCTCGTCCTCCTCGCCAGCTGACCGGTAAAAACCGGCGCCGGATGTGTTCACGTTGTGGAGCCGGGACTCATAATCGACATTACCAAACGCGCCGCCAGCTGTGAAATACGGCAGCCATCGTTGAATGGAATAGCCAATTCGGCCGCCAATGGTGGCGAGGTAGTTTGTCCGGAAAGCTTGTTGAATGCTTTTGTCGCTTACTGTCGGCATCGCGAAGGTGCCGGTATCTTCCGAATCGCGAAGGAACATGAACCCGCCGGATCCTTCGATTCCGAAAACCCAGCAGCCGTGTTGGAAATTGAAGCCGAGAAAGCCGCCAACTTCACCGCCATTCGCATCGAGATCGTGGGCCGAATGATTTTCGATTGTAGCCGCATCATCGGGGAACAACAGCCAGGCATTCGTTGGATCAAGATCAGTATTAACAGCGGCGTGCTTATAGCCGCCGAAAGCGCCGACATAAAAACCGCTCCAGTCGAAACACTCCGGCTCCGGCGCGGGCGCGATCTCTTTCATTTCCTTTCCGCTGGGCAAAGGCTCGGGGCCGCCAAACGCGGGCAGCGAAAGCGCGAGCGAAGCGCAGGCCGCAATCGTTAGGCAAATCAGCTGTTTCATGGCCGCGTTTTCGCTGAAAATGCCAGGAGGGTCAAGCCTATTTTCCCGGGCGATCACTGATGCCTTTTAAGTACAAACAAAAGCCCCTTCACTCGTCAGTGAAGGGGCTTTGATGTTTAATTGCCCAACAAACTAGAACTTAAAGTTCAGACCACCGCGGACAATGTTGCCGCTGTTCTCGAAATCGTAGTGAACGAAGAAGGGCGGGCCTTGAGGCACACCAGCAATTCGCTGATTGATGGTCGAGCTTTCATTGCCCAAATCGTAGTAGAGATACTCCGCTTTAACTGTCCAATGATGACCAATGGCGAACTCGATACCGCCGCCAGCGGTCCAGCCGAGCTCAGTTTCGGTAAAGGAAGTTGGATAAGTCGCAAAAAGGGCTGCTGGCGTACCGTAGTTGGTATTCGCCGAAAAATCCACGTTACCGTAGGCCACACCGCCGGTGGCATAGATCAACCATCGGCAGGCCGGAGAAAATCCAAGTCGGCCGCGGGTCGAACCAAACCATTGCATCCGCTCATGGGCAGTTAAAAAGCTGTCTGCATTAACCACCGCTCCGGTGATGTCAACGATAGGGCCGCGACTTTCATCGCCCTCCATATCGCTCCCTTGGAAATCACTTTCCACACCGATCACGAAATGCCTGCCCAGCTGCCAGTTGAAACCAATCTGGCCGCCACCGATGAATCCATCGGGGTCCGGGTTTAGGCTTTGCGGCACCAAATCGAAAAATGTCGCCGCGTCGGGAAGCGGATCAAAATCCGTGTCGGCATTACCCCAGCCGTAGCCGAAGTTGGCACCGACGTAGAATCCGGTCCAGGTAAAGTCACATTCCGGCGCAGGCGCGGGTGCGACTTCTTTCATTTCCTTTCCGCTCGGCAACGGCTCGGGGCCGGCAAAAGCGGAGAGTGCCACGCAGGCACACAAAATAGTTGTTAGGCAGGTTAGCTGTTTCATGGCGTCCTTTTTGCCAGAAAATGAAAACCGGTCAAGAAATTTTCATTAGGGTTTGTTACGTCAGGCACGTATAAACAAACTCTTCACCCCCACACCGACGCTCCGCCTTTGTGTCCTAATTTGACGTAACGACTAGAATTTATAGTTCAACGATGCCCGGATGATGTTGCCCATTGTTCCCGGAGCTTCAAAGTGGAACGGGCCGCCTCCGATGGCACCGTTACCAAACGCATCGAGCGACTCGAACCGGTGCTCATCAAGCTGGTAGCGAAGATACTCGCCGCGAATGATCCAATGACAGCTCAGCATGTATTCCATGCCGCCGCCGCCAACCCACCCTGATCTGAATTCCGTTCCGCCCGCATTGATGAGATCGGGGCCGCAGGGAAAGACGCCGCAATCATCGATGACTCGGGTTTCCTGATTGACGCCGATCCATCCGCCCGTTCCGTAAAACAGCCAGCGGTGCCAGGCAAAGCCAAGCCGTCCGCGAGCGGTTGTGAAAAAATCGCTGTCGGCCCTGCCAACCGTATCATTTCCTGGCGAGCCCGGTTCGGTTCCGCGACCGTCCAGGTTCATATATCCACCTTCTCCCTCCACGCCGAGAACGAGCCAGTTCCATTGGAAATTGAAACCGATCTGACCACCGGCAACGACGCCCGATTCATCGTAACCCCACGGTTTTTCGCCTTGGATCGCAGGCGGACCAAAATTGTAATCAAAGTCCTTGTCTTCGCTGTGGCCCCATTGGCCGCCAACGTTGAGACCGATGTAGAATCCCGTCCAGTTGCACTCCGGCATCGGCGCCGGCGCGACCTCTTTCATTTCCTTGCCGCTTGAAAGTGGTTCAGGGCCGCCCAGCGCGGTGACGGACAAGGCGATCGACGCCCAAGCGGCGATGGACAGGCAAAACAGACGTTTCATGGCCCAGCTTTTCCCAGAAAAATTCGAGCCGGTCAATCCGTTTCCCTCGGGGACGGCCACTTGCGCGCAATCCAAAAACAAAACCACCGAGGCCGGATCGCTCCAACCTCGGTGGTTAAAGTTTAGGTTTGCCTAACGAATTAGAACTTAAAGTTGATACCGCCGCGAACGATCTCACCTGCCGTATCAAAATTATAATGAACGGCGAACGGGGGACCCTGCGGAACACCGCCGGTCAACTGATGCGCGGTCGAATCCTCATCGCCGAGATCGTAATGGAGATACTCCGCTCTGACCGACCAGTGATTATTAAGAGCGTACTCAATACCGCCCCCAGCCGTCCAACCAACTTTGGTTTCGGTGAAGGAGGTTGGATAGGTTGAGAAAAGCGAGGAGGGCGCGCCGTAATTAGTGGTCGCCGAGTAATCAACATTTCCGTAGGCAACACCGCCGGTGACGTAGAACAGCCAGCGGCAAGCGGGCGAAATTCCAATCCGGCCCCGGGTCGTTCCAAGCCACTGCACACGCTCGTGCGCGGCAATGAAGCTGTCTGGATTGAGGGGCGCTCCGGTAATGTCCACCAGCGGGCCACGAGTTTCGTCGCCTTCCATATCGGTGCCCTGGAAATCACTCTCGATACCGAGGACGAACCATTTGTTCACTTGCCAGTTAAAGCCGATTTGACCACCGCCAATGAATCCGTCTGGATCCGCTTCGAGGGTTTGAGGTACCAAATCGAAGAACGTGGCTGCGTCCGGACGCGGACTAAAATCCGTATCAGCATGACCCCAGCCGTAGCCGGCATTGCCACCCAGGTAAAACCCCGTCCAGCTGAAATCACACTCCGGCAGAGGTGCCGGCGCGACCTGTTTCATTTCTTTTCCACTGTGCGCTTCCGTTCCGGCAAACGCGCTGCTCAGCACGCCGCACACGAAAGCGACACCCATTAAATGCACTAGCTGTTTCATGCCGCCTACGTCGAGCAAGATCAGCGCCACGTCAAACAGTTTTCCGAATACTGCGCCTAGGGTTTTGACCTACCCCCTCTACTACCGCTGGGGCTCGAATCCTCCGTTGCCTTCGTCAAGGTAGGTTGTTGACCCGACTTGCGAGATCCGGAGGTGTTGTCGCCATGTCCCGGTCGAGAATTTCTTGCTCGCTTCCATTGTTCGAACGTCCGCTGCCAATTTTGCCGGCTTCTTTAAGGCCTCGGCTAGAATCCGGCCGTCCAGCGCCGGGGGAGTAATTCCCAAAACCGATAAAATTGTCGGCGCCAGGTCGACGTTGCCGCTAGGCAGCTCACTTGTTAGGCCGTTTGCGAAATCGGGTCCGGCTGCGATCAAAGTGTTGTGCATATCGAACCGGCTTAACGTCGCGTGCGTCCCCTCGCCTGCCGCCCGCTGCCAGTCGCCATCGATCATTCCCGGTGTGCCGAAAGGATTTTTGTTTTCGTTCCAACGGAATGCCATTTCAACGTCCGGCGCGTACTCGTTGTCGACTTCCGCTTTTTGCAATTCGCACGTCCCCTCCATCTGTTCGCGGGTGAAGATTACGCCCGCGAAATCGGTTTGCTGCAAGAATGCGACCAGCTGACGGGTGGTCGAGGTATCGTGGCCAATCACGTAAAACAAAACCGTCCCGCCGTTGCCGACTAACATGATCTGACCGGGTTTCGGTTGATCGGTAAATTGGGTCACAACATCGAATCCAGCCGCCCTCAGAATTTTCGGAAGCTGAATCTGGCGCGCGATGGTGGAGAAACCGTGATCTGAAACCACAAACACATCTGTATTCGCTTTCGCCTGGTGCTTTTCCAGCCCAGCCAGCATTAGGGCCAGATTTTTGTCACTGGACTTTATCGCGGCGAGCGCGGCCGGAGCGCCCGGGGCAGTTTTGTGTTCCGTGTCGTCTGGTTCGCTGAGCCAAAGCAGTGAAAAAGCGGGAATCCCGTCCTTCCAAAGGAAATCGGTCAACGCCTTCGTTGTCCACTGGTCGCGTCCGGCCGCATTCGTTGCCGGCGGATAGACTCCCAATGATTTAACCACCGAACTGATATCGCCAGGGCGAACGGATCGTCCGGCAAAAAAGTCGTGTCCCAGTTTGGAATCCTCATGCCGATCGAACAACAGCCCGACGGTCTTCGCAGTGGCAATACCGGTTTGGTCTCCGCGCGCGTGGAGCAACTCGGCGATCGTAGGAGCCGAGACGTATCTGCCGCCGGAAACGTCATCGCCTCTTTTCACGGCTTCGGCGTTTTCAACGTCGATGGATTTGCGGTCATCGATATCGGGGCGATAGACGCGGTTGGCCAGGATTCCATCGTGGTTCGGGTAATGGCCGGTATTGATCGCCGTTCCATTCACAATGGTCGCACTGGGATAAACGGGATGATGATTTCCAAAAACGACGCCGCTCTTAGCCAGTTGCCAGAGCACCGGAGTGTTTTGTTCGCTCACAAAATCCGGGCGCATGCCGTCCCAAACCACCACGACCACATGTCTGCCGGGCGCGGCCGCAGCGGTTACTTGAACAGAGGAGGCCGCGAGAATAGCTAACCAAAGTCGCGTCCAAACTTTTCTCATCGAGTGACGTTAATTGGCAATTGTCAGCGAAGCGATTGAACTTTGGTTACAACGTGCGTGTCTCATCGGAAATGAAATTCTTTGTTCTGGCGATTTTGCTCTCGGCTATCGCCGCCGCAACCGCCGAACCGTTGATGCCGACGGCCGAAGGTACGACGTGGAAATACATCCTCGTTCAAGAAAAGCCGGATCAGAGTCTGGATTTGTCCGAACCAAATGAGCTCGAAAAAATCTCGGTCAGCTATCGGATTGGCGGCGCCGAAAAAGTGGACAACCGGGAGCTGCAAAGACTTGAGATTTACCGGGATGACGTCCTGGACAGTGTCGATCTCATCGCGATCGAAGAACATGGAATCATCTGTCCGGCGCGGCAGTCGCCGAACGGGAATGTTGTAAAACTCGTTCCCCCGCAAACCATGTTGGCAACTCCCTTGGCAAAGGGAAAGAAATGGGCGTTCAACGGTCTGATCGGAGACAAGAAGGTCAGCCAGGATTACCAAGTTGCCGACCAGGAGGAGATCCAGGTCCCGGCCGGAAAATTTAATGCCTGGCGGATCCATTGCGAACAGACAAGACCGGCGCCGGCCACGATCGATCGATGGTTTGTGCCGGGAGTTGGGTTCGTAAAAGTCGCGACCGTCATAAAAGGCGAGTCCGGAGTCGTGGCGGAACGGACGTGGCTAAACTTGAAAGAATTGCCAACGATCGCGCCGTTGAAAAATGCTTCGCCAAAACCAAATCAACTTTCAGGCGACGTAGCGGGCGAAATCAAAGGCGATGCCAAAACAGAGTTCAAGGCCACCGCACCGACAGTTTATGCGCGGTGGCATGGACGCGGTCTCAGAGATCACGCCGCGGTCCGCGCGGTTTTCATTGCTGAAAACGTCCCGGACATTCCGGCCAATTCGCAAATCGACGAGATGGAGACGACAGCCCCGGCGCCGAACTCGGGTGGCAGTTTCGATCTTGAACGGCCTGAAGAAGGTTGGACGCCCGGGAATTACCGGGTGGAATTTTACCTCGACGATGCCCTCGCGGATACGGTGAAGTTCAAGATCGTGAAATAGCAACTCGCGGTCGAAATTGTTGAATCCAAACTGGCAGCTGGTTTCATCTTATCTGAGAACATCAACCATGAAAAAGCTTACCATCGCACTTCTGCCCGGATTGCTCCTGATCGCCGGCTGCCACGTTGGCGGGATCATGGGAAACGGTCATATCGTCACCGACACCCGGCCGGTTTCCGATTTCTCTGAGATCGAAGCCAACGGCGGTTTCAAAATCGAATGGCGTAACGGTCCCCCGTCTCTGGCGATTACCACCGACCAAAATCTCCTTCAATACATCACCACGGAAAATCAGGATCAGCGGTTGCGCCTGCATTCGCGCGGCAATCTCTGGCCAACCCATCATGTGAATGTCGTGATCTCGAGCACCAAGCGTTCTGGCGCGAAGTTGAACGGAGCGGCGCAATTGACTGCGAGTCAGCTTTCCGGCCCTAATTTCGCGGTCGAATCAACCGGCGCAGCGAAAGTCTCTCTCGACGGCAAAGTCGACGACCTGATCACCGATATGACCGGCGCGAGTAAGCTTGATGCCGGCGGACTCCAAACCAAAACTGCCGAAATTTCCTCGACGGGCGCGTCAAAGGCTGACGTCGCCGTCACTGATTCGCTGACGGTGTCGATCACCGGCGCCGGCAAAGTTACCTATTCCGGAAATCCGGCGAACGTTGAAAAACATGTGAGCGGCGCCGGTTCCATTCGTCACAGGGATTAAGAATTATGTCAATCTTCCTGGCTCTGTGGGTATTACTTCAAAACGCAAAGATTAGGTAGGGGCGATTGACCCCAATCGCCCGCGCTTCGAGCTACGTCTGCAAGAAGCCCCTCCCTAGTTCGCGCGCGAACCTATCGAGCCGTTCGATCGTTTCGACAATGTCCCGCTCGGTGGTTCGGGGATTGATCGTGCATAACCGCAACGAAGCCACGCCGCGCAACGTCGTCGATGTTAACAAGGCGAAACCGTCGCGCATCATGACATCGACCATTCGAGTTTGGAGATCGTCACTCTTTCCGTAACGAAAACAAACCGTCGCCATTTGCGCTGGCGAAAGAATTTCCCAACCTGAACGACTCCGGAGTTCACGTTCCGCAACTTCGGCCAGCTCGAATCCGCGCGTGATCGCTTTACGAAATGCCGCAAGACCGAAGGTTTGGAGTGAGAGCCAGACTTTTAACGCGCGAAAACTGCGACTCAGCTGCACCCCGTGGTCCCCGGGATTAAATTCTTCTTCGTTCCGGTGCACGTCCCGCAAGTAGTCGGCTTTGATTTGAAAAGCCGATTTCAATTGCGCGACGTCCCGGACCAAAACGCACCCACATTCGAACGATTGGAACAGCCATTTATGCGGATCGAGCGAAATGGAATCCGCCCGCTCGATTCCGCCTAACAACTTTCGGCCGCGTTCAGACAAAATCGATGCTGCCCCGAACGCGCCATCGACGTGCAGCCACATCCTTTCCGCCTTGGCCAGGTCCGACAGTTCGATTAACGGATCGACCGCACCAGTGTTGGTTGTGCCCGCATTAGCGACGATGCAAAAAGGATGAAGTCCCTTCGATCGATCGGCGGCAATGGCAGCGCGCAGATCCTGGATCGACAATCGAAAATTATCATCGCTCGGAAGCTTCCGCATCTGCTCACGCGAAAAACCGATGACGTGAAGCGCGCGTTGGACCGAGGAATGAGTCTGATCCGAGAAATAAACCGTCGCGCCGTCGATTCGATCCTGAAGCAAAGCGTTCCGGGCTGCGACCAACGCCGTCAGATTCGCCATCGATCCACCGCTGACGAACAACCCGCCTGCCGTGTCCGGAAATCCGCAGCTTCGACAAAGCCAGCGCACCATGCCGAGTTCTACCGCCGCCGCGGCCGAGCCGCCGAACCATGTTCCGTTGAAAATGTTGAACCCGGCGGCCAGCGCATCCGCCATCGTGCTCACAAAATTATTTGGCCCGGGAACGAACGCGAAAAACCGAGGATGATCCACGTGCAGGTTGTTTGGAAAAACATCTTGCTTCAGCTTCGCCAACAAATCGTCTGAATCCCGGCCTGATTCGGGAGGCTCTTCGTTGAACAATGGAACGAGCATCGCCGGATCGGCTTTGCTACCGACTGGCCCGGTCGCGACGTTCGCAAAGTGATCGACCAGCAGATCGACCACCGCGTAACCAAATTTGCGCATCTCTTCTTGAGAGAGCTCGATCCGGGAACGATCTGTTGATTGTGGGTCATTCATCGGCGGACGTCCTTGGTCGGCAATGTCGCAACGGCCGAATTAAGATATACGCGTCCACCGGGATTCATCTCGCGAAATCTTTGACTCGATTGATGTCCTGTTTTGCGCGATCAAATAAACGTGATCACCGGCGGCTGTTATTGCGGAAAAATTCGACTCGCGGTTAATGGACAACCACGCGTCAGCGCCAATTGTCATTGCGAAAACTGCCGCCGGGCTGCCGGAGCGCAAGCGGTAGCCTGGATTGTGGTGAAGCGTTCAGACTTCGAATGGAAAAAGGAGAAACCGCATCGCTACAAAACCGATACCGGTGCCTTTCGGACGTTTTGCGAGTCTTGCGGCACCTCACTTACTTACGAAACTGAACGTCGCCCGGACGAAATCGATATCACGGCTGGTAGTCTCGATCATCCCGAGGACTTTCCGCCTACCAAAGACGTGTATCCCGAAGAAAAGTTGCCGTGGGTTCATTTGATCAAATAAAATCATTCCATGGCCACCGACACCCTTTGCTGGGCGGACATTCCAGTCACAAACCTGAACCGGGCGATTAAGTTTTATTCCGCAGTGCTCGGAAGCGACGTCCGCAGAATCTCCGACGGCAAAACCGACTACGGTTTATTACCGCACCACGAACAAAATGCATCGGCCTGTCTTTGTCTTCGCAGCGACAGCGGCGGGGTTGACAATCGTCCCTCAGCTAATGGCCCACTAATTTACCTGCTGGTCGAGGGCCGTCTCGCCGAGGCTGTCGAAGCGGCGCGAAAGAACGGAGGAAAAATTTTGCGCGAGCGCCAACAAATCGGCGAGCACGGTTTCCGCGCAGTGATTATTGATTCTGAAGGAAATCGAATCGCGCTCCACACTTCCGCGGCTTCCCACTTGAGGGACTGACTCATTCACCTAACCGCGGATTTCGCTGATTCACACGGATTCCCTGCGGCGTCACAAACTAAAATCTTCGGTCATCTCATTGCCAGAGTTGACGACGCGTTTCCAACGCAGACTGGCGTATTTGAAATTAACTAAGATAGCCAATTCTAATCCCGTGACCGCTAGATAACCCAGCATCTGCGCGAAGTGATCGCGATTGAATTCGTCGACAACTTTCGGATCGACGATTACGAGATCGTCTACCAGTAAGTCCGGCGTCATTTTGCCGATAAAGTGTCCTTCGTAATGGACGGAGAAGCTCTTCTGCTGGTCCGCCCGGTGTCCCCGCTTAGCGAGTTCAATTACCAGCGCGTTCTCGTAAAGCTTCTCGTCCAATCCCGGCTTGAGAGTGGAGTGTACGCGCATCGCGGCAGCGAGAATGTCGCGACTCAAATCCTCATGGACCAGGGGGGATGGCATCATCAAATCAGCGTTAATCCGCGTGATCTGCGGTTTCTCTAGTACGCAACCGGCAGAAAATTGTCGAGCCTCCCGTCGCCAAAACTCTCGCAATAAGATATCTGGTATTACCAAATGACGCCGTAAGATCGGCGTGAATCAGCGAAATCTGCGGTCTAAATCATCGAAAAACCGCAGACCACGCGGATTAACGCTAATTGGGTACGCGAAGAACACGGAGTGGCGCTTGTTGCTCGCAGCGACCTTAGCGAAGACGGCAGTGAATCATCAGATAAACCGCGTGAATCAGCGAGATCCGCGGTTGAATTCATCAGTTCCCAAGTCAGTGACCATAGTAGCGAAAGCCTGCGTAAAAAATTCCGCCCGCCATCGCCAGAATTGCGACCAGCGCGACATCCCGTCGCAAAAAAGCAATGAGGCAAAACGAAACAATTGCAATTACGATCGTCGGCCCATCGACCAGCGCTTCCGGAATGAGCTCGAGCGACACGACTGCGATAACCCCAACCACCGCTGCGCTCACCCCAAACAAAAACGCCTGAATGTAGCGATTATCCCGAACTTGTTCGATGTAATGCACACCCACGATCACGAAAATGAATGAGGGCAGAAAAACGAAGAAAATCGCCAGACATGCGCCCGGCGCTCCGCTAGCCATATAACCAACGAAAGCGGTGAAGAGCATGAATGGCCCGGGCGTTGCCACGCTAAGCGCGACGCCATCGAGCAATTGGCCGTCGGTCAGCCAATGATATTGGGCAACGGCGCCACGTTGCACAAAGACAAGTGAGGCATAAGCGCCGCCAAAACTTAAAAGGCCGGTTTTTAAAAACAGCCACCCGACTTGAAACAAACGCGACTTGGCGAATGGCAACATTATTCCAAGTCCGCCAACCAAAATGGGAACACTACCGGTTGGCAACCGCGGCAGACCTTGATCGACGACTAGATTAATCAGGCCGGCAACCAACAGAATCAGCAAGAAGTTGATCCCGGCGAAACGCATACCGACAAAGGCGGCGACGACCACCACCGCGAGAAGTACGCTTCTGATCGCGGCGCGGCCAAGTTTAATAATTCCAGCGGCAATGATTCCCAGAACGGCCGGTTTCAAAACGTAAAGCGCGTTCATGACCTGGGGCAGCTGGCCGTATTTCAGATAAAGCCAACTCAGAAAAATCATCGCCGCCGCGCCCGGAAGAATGAAAGTTAGTCCGGCTAAAATTCCGCCCCAGACCTTTCGTTTGAGATAGCCGACATAGATGGCCAGCTGCAGCGCCTCGGGCCCAGGCAGCATGTGACAGAAAGCCATAATCTTTACGAAGCGATCTTTCGACAGCCAATGCCGTTTCTCGACCATGTGATTAAACATCATGGTGATTTGCGCGACTGGCCCGCCGATGTTTACGAACCCAAGGAACAGGAAATAAAGGAACACTTCGCGCCACGACGGCATCTGATCGTCCGCATCGCTATGGCTATCGCGATCTTGTGCGCTTTCCTCGCTTGGGTTCATATTGTTCCAAGCTTAATCGCAAACCAACCATGTTTGGCATCCACGATTTCGGATTGTTCGTCATCACCGGAATCTTGCTAAACCTGACCCCCGGTCCGGACACCGTTTATATTTTGGGTAGAAGCATCGCCCAAGGCCGTGAGGCCGGCGTTGCCTCGGCATTTGGAATTTCGGTGGGCAGTGTTTTTCACACCTGCGCGGCGGCATTGGGTCTTTCCGCGATTCTGGCAACGTCAGCGCTCGCGTTCGGCACGATCAAGCTAATTGGCGGGGCTTATTTGGTTTTCCTCGGCATCAAGATGATCCTGGAAAAGCGAAAACAGCTGAGCTTGCCATCCAACTTTCGACGCCACACCACGCTGGCAGCATTTCGTCAAGGAATTCTGACCAACATCCTCAATCCGAAAGTCGCATTGTTTTTTCTCGCGTTCCTTCCCCAATTCATTGACCCGGGGTCGACTGCAAAAGTGTTCGCTTTCCTGTTGCTCGGCTTCACTTTCGTTACCACTGGAACGATTTGGTGCCTTATCCTCGCGATCTTCGCATCCGTTTTTAGTGAACGGCTGCGCAAGAACGAAACCGTCGCTCAATGGTTGAATCGCACTGCCGGAGCGCTTTTCGTGTTTCTGGGGATCCGACTCGCGACTGCTAAATAAGAATCGACTCCCAGCTGTGTCGGATGAGGTCCTGCTGAGGCAACATTTGCCGCGTAATCTGTTGCCGATCTTCGAACAAGGTTTGAGGTCGATCAGTCGAAACTAAATTACAATGAACACATCCAAATTGTTAACAACCGTATTAGTAAGCGCCGGACTCGCTTTCAGCGTTGCCCAGGCCAAGGAAAAGAAACACGAGGAAGAGAACATTAACAGTTCTGATGTGCCGCAAGCCGTCCAGAAAGCTGCTGAGAAACAGGCCAACGGCGCATCGATCGTTCGCTGGGAAAGGGAAGGGTCATCCTACGAAGCCGTCATTAGCAAAGATGGGAAAGAATGGGGTTACAAGTTCGATGCTAACGGCAAGATGCTCGGCAAACATTCAGAAGCCGCCGAAAAGGGAGAGAAGGGCGAAAAATACTAGACCAAAGATGTTGCGGTTCTGCCTCGACAGTTCTTTGAGGCAGAACTAGCAACATGAAATGAAAACACTCTTTCTGATTTGCGCGATCGGCTGCGCAAAGATCGGGCTCGCATCCGCCGCGCTCGACCCCGTGAAGATCGACCAGATTACGGGACTCAAGGGCAAGCTCAGTGAAAAGGAAAACGTTTATAAAGTAAGCTGGCCCCGCGCTGACGTAAAAGTTGCCGTGGATGGATGGACCATGCCGCCGTTCATGGGACTTGGGACATGGGCCGCGTTCACTGAGACAAAAGAAGGCGCAATGGTAATGGGCGACACCGTCCTATTCGAGGATGAGGTGAATGCGGCAATGATGACCGCTCTCGACAACGGACTGAACGTCACTGCTCTGCACAATCATTTCTTTTTCGATCATCCAAAAGTTTTCTTCATGCACATCGAAGGCGAAGGCTCAATCGAGCAATTGGCCGGCGCAGTGAAGAAGATGTATGACGCGATAAAGCAAGTTCGAGCCGGCAATTCTCAGCCGAAGGAATCGTTCGGAAAAGGCACCTTACCCGACAAAAATTCGATCAGCGCCGGGCCGCTTAACCAAGTCTTTCGCTCAGAAGGCGAGTCAAAGGATGGAATGGTGAAATTCACCTTCGGGCGTTCGGCACAAATGCACGACACAACAATTGGCAATGCCATGGGGCTTAACACTTGGGCGGCATTCGCAGGGAGCGATGACAATGCAATGGTAGATGGTGATTTCGCCGTGACCGAGGATGAATTGCAGCCCACCTTGAAATCACTGCTAAAACAAAACATCGCCATTGTGGCTATCCACCAGCACATGACTCACGAACAACCTCGTATCATGTTCTTTCATTACTGGGGCCGCGGCCCGGCGAAGTCTCTGGCAGGAGCTGTGAAAGATGCGCTGGCGCTGACTGCCGCGAAGTAATACCCAGGTGATGATGAACACGCTTCAGAGATGGCTCCTGGTTGCGACACTGGGTTTCTCCTCTGCTGCGAGCGCAAGTGAGGCGTATCAATTTCTAAATGAAATTAAAATCGGCGGCGAAGGCGGTTGGGACATTCTGACCATCGATTCATCGACCAATCGCCTTTATCTGTCGCACGCGACGAAAGTTGTTGTTGTCGATCTTAATAAGAACGCGGTGGTCGGTGAAATCCCAGACACACCGGGAGTCCATGCCTTCGTGGCTGTGCCCGAATTTCGCCATGGATTTTCTTCGAACGGGAAAGAGGACAAGTGCAGCGTGGTAGATCTCGAGTCGCTTAAAATGATTTCCAAGTTTGAAACCGATGAAGGGCCCGACGCAATCGTTTACGCTCCACGGCATCGCGCCATTTTCATTTTCAATCATCAAGGCCAGACCGCGACGGTGACTGACGCCGCAACCCTTGATCCCCACGTAAGAATTCCCCTTGGTGGTAACCCCGAATTCGGCGTAGCCGATTCGGCGGCCGGGCGCGTCTACGTGAACATTGAGGATAAGAGCGAAGTTGCCGTAATCGATACAGCAGAACTGGCGCAACGTGGAGTTGTGGCCCGTTGGCCGCTTGCGCCCGGTGAAGAACCAACCGGCATCGCCTTAGACGCTGTTCACCATCGATTGTTCGTGGCCTGCCACAACAAGATGATGGTGATGCTCGACACGGAAACCGGAAAAGTTGTGGCCAGCGTTCCGATTGGCGCAGGCACGGACGGCGCGGCCTTTGATGACGCGACCCAACTTGCATTCGCGTCGTGCGGAGACGGAACCACCACCATCGCCAAAGAAGAAGCACCGGACAAATTGACGGTTGTCCAAACTTTAAAAACCGAACGCGGCGCGCGAACTATGGCGCTCGATCCAAAAACACACCGCATTTATTTGCCGACTGCGCAATTCCAGCCGCCACCAACGCCCGCCGCGGGCGCAACTCCGGCCCGGCCCACCATTGTGCCGAATACTCTCAAACTTTTAGTTTACGGGCCAAAAAAGTGACGAGTGCGGTTCGCGGAAGCGAACTCTACGGTGGGAGGCTGTGAGCAACTTGCCAACCAGCCGAGGGAAACCGGCAGTCTTCTGGGCGTTGGTAATTTTTGTTTCCACTCTAAAGTCCGCACTCGCCCAAGGCGGTCCGCCGATGATCACCGATGACCCGGGCACACCGGGAGACCGAAAGTGGGAGATCAACCTTGCCATCGGTCTCGAGCACCGGTCCGGAGAAACTTCGCTCGATTTGCCGGCAATCGATTTGAATTACGGGGTCGGCCAGAACATTCAACTAACTGTTCAGACCGCGCCGGTGTTGTTGAAACGCGACGATCACGGTCCGATCGGCGGACTCGGCGGGACCGAGGCCGCAGTGAAATGGCGGTTTCTTGACGAAGAAAAAAGCGGTTTCGACGTATCGATGTTTCCACGAATTATTTTCAACATCACTCAGTCCTCCGTCCGCCGGGGGCTGACTGACGACGGCACTCGATTTCAGATTCCTTTTCAAATCGCGAAAACGTTCGGACGAATTCGAGCCGATGCTGAAGTCGGCCCGGTCGGAATCAGCGTCGGACGTAGCGAATGGCTCTACGGAATCGTCGGCGGCTACGAAGTGACGAAATCTACGATGCTCATGGCAGAACTGCGCGGGACATCGCGCATGAATTTCAGTCGCGAAAATTTGGCGATCAACTTTGGCCTTCGCCAAGTTCTCACTGAAAAGAGTCTTCTAATTGTCTCGCTCGGTCACGAGATACAGGCAGCTGACGAACCGACAGCGTTAATCGGGTACTTCGGTGTGCAATTGTTGTACTAAATAAGAATGCTCTCGCCTTTGTGGTAAGGCGCCGGTATTAGAGGGCGACTCAACACCGCGTTTTCACAGAAACACCCTGAGAATTCCTAGTGCGCCTTGCTCGCCGGTTTCTGCCGAAATACCACGACTAACAAGATGACCACCGCAAGCAGCCCAACTGATGCAGCGTAACGGCTTAGAGCGAGCCCGCCTTGCGCGTGTGGTTTGTCCAGAAAATCGCCGACGACTGCGCCAAGCGGCCGCGTCAAAATGAATGCCGTCCAAAACAAAATTATCCGCGAAATGCTGGTGAAATAATAAAGAAGCGCGGTTACCAAAAGCAGGCTGCCAAAGACAGCGGCGGCACCTAGATATCCCATATCCTTGGTATCTGCGACCCAATCACCAAGCGCAGTGCCGAGGGTTTGCGAAAACATGATTGTAGCCCAGTAAAACATTTCAACTTTGGGCGTATTCACGGTTTCGATGGAAATGCTACCCGTTGTGATCCGCCAAATCAGGAGGGAGGCGACGACACAGACTAATAATATCGCCGATCCGCCGGTGTAGCCGATTCCAAGCGATCGATCGCAATAATCCGCCAGGGTGGTGCCGACAGTCGTTGTCGCAACAATGGTTAACCAATAAAGAAACGGGTGAAATTTTTTCGCTTTGATCTGCGCGAGCACCGCCCCGATAAAAATTACGCCAAAGATGGCGGTCCCAATCAGGTAACCCGTGCCTTTCGCCTGGTCGGTTGTTTCGCCCAACCACGACATGGTGACTGCGTCGCCGCCGGTTTCGCCGAGGGTGGTGCAAAGGATCTTGATGATCCAAAATAAAAGAGTGACCTGCGGGACCTTCGCGACAAAAGACGACGGATCAATTTTTCGGGAAGCGATTGAATTTTCCGAAGGCCGGTGATTCATGCTGCGAAGGCGCTCTCGCCGCAAAATCGATCCGAATCGTGGTGAAGCAACTCAGCAACCGCGGCGTCTAACAAAGAAACGCGGCTCGACACCCAAATAGGTGTGGGGTGAAATACACCTCGCCGACCGCTCGGCTGGGTCGCAAACCACGCTCACATGGAATCGGAGGCCAGCCCGCCAATACCCGAACAGGGACCGCCCAGTCAGCCAAAAAAGACCTGGCTAACTGCTGTCGCCAATTTCTTCGGACTGAAACGCAATCTGGTCATTTTGCTGCTCGCGATTTTTGTGATTGGCGCGGGCGAAGAACTTTGGATGCGTTTTATTCCAAAGTATCTAAAGGAACTGGGCGCAGCCGTTTTCGTGATTGGTCTCTACGACGCGATCCGGACATTGCTTGGGGCGGTTTACGCCTATCCCGGCGGGGTCATGGTCGATCGTTGGGGGCATCGCAGAGCGTTCCTGATTTTTAACATCGTCTCGATAATCGGTTACGCGCTGGTGCTTTTGATTCCGCATTGGGGTGCAGTGATCGCAGGAATGTTCCTCTTCCTGTCCTGGAGCTGCTTTTCGTTGCCGGCGACCTTCTCGCTCGTCGCCGCGGCCCTCGACGCAAACCGCCACGCCATGGGAATCGGAGTTCAATCCGTCATCAAGCGATTGCCGATCATGATTGCGCCGTTTTTCGGCGGAATATTGATCGACCACTTCGGGGTAATTGGCGGGGTTCGGATTGCGTTGATCGTTTCGATCGTTTTTTCCGGCGCAACCATTTTTGTCCAACGCGAGCTGGGCGAAGATCCGAAATCCGAACCGGCGTCGGAAGAGCGATGGGGTTTTTGGCGAAGCCTGCGCGAATTCAACAGCCCGATGCGTCGCTTGTTGTTGAGCGACATTCTGATCCGATTCTGCGAACGGATCCCGTATGCCTGGGTAGTGATTTTCGCGATGGATTACATCGGGGCCAGCGGAAAGCAGGTCGGAATGCTAACCGCGGTCGAAATGTTGGCCGCAATTGCATGCATTATTCCGGCGTCGCATTATGCCGATCGCTACGGCCGCGAACCATTTGTAATCGTGACCTTCATTATGTTTACGATTTTCCCGATCAGCCTGATGATCGCGCGTGCCCATCCGGCTTATAGCGTAGGGCTCTTGTTCATCTCGTTCGCCGTTCGCGGATTCAAGGAATTCGGCGACACCTCCCGTAAAGCGCTCATCATTGGCTATTGCGACCCGATCCGGTGTGGCCAAATGGTTGGCGCGTACTATTTAGTACGGGACCTGATCGTCAGCTTCGGCGCGATCATTGGCGCCTACCTCTGGAAACTGGGCCCCGAATTAAACTTCCTCGGAGCGACAGCGTTCGGCATCGGCGGCACGATTTTCTATATCAAAACTATTCGCGACCAACGCCTCGACGAGCGGGAAAGCATTAAGGCAGAAATCTCGCGTCGACGATTCCAATAAGTGTCCTCAAGGGGATACCTCGCCGAATGCACTGACTTTCTTTCTAATTTCCTCGGGCTGGCTGGCGTCCGCGCCTGCGAGTTTCCCCTTCACTTTCAACTCTTCCCAGATTCCAAGGCTTTTCGCATACAAGTCTCGAGCGGCCCGCCAGTTGTCCAGCCGTTGCGCCGCGGGTGCGCGATTGTCTGTCGCGAGCTTTTCATAAATCTGCGCAAATTCCGAGTATGCGGCCGCAAGATCGCGTCGCATCAAAGCGTTCGTCGGACTCGCGTTCGACAATCGTTCCCGAATCGTGACCGCCGCGCGACAATTCTGCGAGGCGTCTGCCAAGCCGCCGCGCGCAACTCCCAAAGCAGCCAGACTTAAATGGTATGCCGCAAGATCGCTAATGGCCTGGGTATTGTGACCGCCCGCAGTTGCCAACGTCTCCGCAATCGGTCTCGCCTTAGCATAGTATTGCTCGGCGTCCTTATCGTTGCCTGCCGTCAATTGCGCATCACCGATCCCTAAACATGCCACCAGTAAATCGCGTTGGACCTGGGAATGGTCAGCGGTTGCGGACAACAAGCGTTGCAACACGTCTATTCCTTTGCGGTAATAATCCAGGCCGCCGGGTAAATCGCCGCTTCTTGTCAGAAGATCGCCCATCCCGGTATAGGCGACGCCGAGCGACCGTTGCGCTTTATTGTCCTTTTGATCGGCCGCAGCTTCTTCTTCGGCGATTTGCACAACCATGCGCTGATTCGCAAGAGCTTGTTCGACCTCGCCGTTTTCTTCGAGGGCCCTGGCAATGTACCTACGCACGATCATGATATGGTCACGAAACATCTGGCGTTTCGGCTCCGCTGCCGAGAATTCCTCCTGGAGCGCGAGAGTATTGCGATAATTCTTTAAGGCCGACTCCAAATCGCCGGTAATGCGCTGCATTTTGCCCAGATTGAAATAGCTTTCGGACAATTGATCCCGAAGTGTCCTATTGGAAGGATCTTCTTTGACTAATTCTTCCCGCAACTTCAAAGCCTTTTGTTTGCTTTCGACCGCTCCGGCAGTGTCACCAAGGTTTGAATATTCGACCTCGCCCTGAAGGTCGCCGATCTTGTGATAAAGCAACGCCAGTTCGATTCGGAACTGTTTATTTCGAGAATCACTGCCCAGCAGCGTTTCAAGAATAGTGCGAGCGGCCCGGTAGTTTTGCTCCGTTTCAGTAAGATGGTTTCCTCCCCACAGCACATCGGCGTAACCCTCATAGGCCAGAGCCAATTCGCGTTGAATCTCAGGGTTGCGGGGTTCGGCTTTCGACAATGCCTGCCGGATCGTCAGGCATTTTCGATAGCTAGCGAGCGCGCCATCCAAATCACCCAGGTTTGAAAAATAAGTGTTCCCCTGAATATCGCCGACTTTTTCGTAAGCAGTGGCTAGCTCGCGCTCCAATGCCAGATTATGGGTCGATTCTCGACTGACCTTATCGAGGTAAGCCAGCGTCCTTTTGACCAGAATCGAACGGAGATTCGTCGAGCCCGAAAGTTTAGATGCCTCGTTATTTAATTCCGATAAGAATGAGCTCGCGAGGGACCGCACATCATCGACCCGCCGCTCCGCCCGGGCCCGCTCGTCCCGCGCTTCGTGGGCTTTCCAAATCGTGGAAACGAGGCCGACAAGCGCGGTGCAAAAGATGATAGCTGCCGCAACCACGCTCCACTTGTTGCGTTGCAAAAATTTACCGGCTCGATAAGTAAACGTATCTTTGCGAGCAAGCACCGGAAGATTTTCGAGATGTCGACGAATGTCTTCGGCAAATGACCCCATACCGCCATAGCGGCGTTCAGGTTCTTTGCGCAGAGCCTTAAGGACGATATTGTCGAGATCGCCATGCAGCCGCCGTCGAATCGACATGTCGCTCGCGACTAAGCTGGGACGTAAAGGTTCTTCCTGAGTAACTACTCGTAACAATTCGGTTGGCGCCGGCCTCGAAGTCGAAAACCGGTGGGCCTTCTTTCGGCTGAGAATTTCGTAGAGAAGAGCGCCGAGCGCGTAGACGTCACTGACCGTCGTAACGGCATCACCAGAAACTTGCTCTGGTGACGCATACGCGGGAGTGAGACGTTGATGATCAACAAGCGTGACCTGGAATCCCTTTTCATCCGTGGCCAGTACCTTGGCGATACCGAAGTCGAGCAGTTTCGGCTCGCTCCCTTGCGTGACCAGAATGTTGGCCGGTTTCAAGTCGCGATGGACGACCAGATTCCGATGGGCGAACCGGACCGCCTCACAAACTTTCAAAAAAAGCCGAAGGCGTTGCTCAATCGACAACTTATTAATTTCGCAGAAATCGGTGATGGGCATTCCGGCGACGTACTCCATGACGAAATACGGCAATCCCTCATCGGTCGTACCGCCATCAAACAATCGGGCAATATTTGGATGCTCCAGCCGGGCAAGGATTTCGCGTTCGGCCCTAAAACGGCGCAACACCTCATCAGTGTCGGTGCCCCGTTTGAGTAACTTGATTGCGACTTGTTTCTTGAATTCCTGATCCGCGCGCTCAGCCAAGTAAACGGCACCCATTCCGCCCCGGCCAAGCTCACGCACGAGAAGGTAGGCGCCAATGCGGCGATTAAGATTTGATTCCACTGTGGAAACGCGAAGTTCTTCCGCCGCTTGTTCGAACCGTTCTGGCTTCGTCGCGAGCAGTGATTCGACCTCGCGCCGCAGCGAGGTATCTCCATTGCATGCATTGCTGATGAAGCGCGAGCGCGAATCAACATCCGCCTGCTCGAGGGCGCCGCTGATAACCTCCTTAATCTGTTGCCAGCGCTCGGACGTCATGCGGCGGACATCTCGCGCTCAAGCCACATCTTAGCGATGGCCCATTCGCGTTTCACCGTCGCCGGTGAAATTTTCATCACTTCGGCTGTTTCTTCGATCGATAGTCCACCAAAGAAACGCAGTTCAACAATCTGCGATTGACGGGCGTCGAAAGCCTCCAGTTCGCGCAACGTTTCATTGAGCGTGTGACAGGAGATTTCGCGGCGATCGAAAACGTCGAGTGCTTCATCGAGACTAATGCGCGGCGCGTCGCCGCCGCGTTTGCTGGCGAGCCGCGCTTCCGCGTGCTGCAGCAAAATTCGCCGCATGATTTGCGCAGCAATACCAAGAAACTGCGCGCGATTTCGCCAATCGACTTTCCGTTGATCGGCGAGGCGAACATAGGCCTCATGGACGAGGGCAGTCGGCTGGAGCGTATGGCCTGGTCGCTCGCGGTTCAGGTAGCCAGCAGCGAGTCGGCGAAGTTCCTCGTAAAGTTCTGGCAATGCTTCGGCGAGGGAACTGCGACTGGTCAGAGCAGTCTGCGTCGGGGCAGGCAATGATGCGACCAATTGTTGAAGTTCTGGGTCTCCCACTTTCACAGCTTCTCCCTTAGGGGGCGGAAAAAATACACATTTGTGAGCCATTTTCACCCATTTTCCGACGTTAGGGGTAAGACTTCGTCTCGCTATCATGAATAAACACTTCCCTCTCACCGTTTTCTGCGTCATTGCCTTGTCGCTCTTCACTTTAGCTACTGCCCAGGCTGCTCCGGCCTCCTATAGTTGGGCGCAGAGCTACGGCGTGGGTAGCTACGGCACGGATGGCAAGACCACCGATGATCCGTTTTACGGGTCTGGTTACGATTTTCCAGTGGCGGTGGCCCCGATGCCCGATGGAGGCATGATCGTCGCCGGCCAAATAGATCTGCCCCATCTGTACAAAGATCTTTTTAGCGCACATACCTCTAGCTCTTCCGATGGCGCCCTGGTTCGGTTCGCGCGGGACGGGACTATTCTTTGGCAGATAACTCTGCACGAAATCCTTGGAAAGTATGTCGGCCAATACTTCTATCCGGCGCCGAGTCACATCATCCAAATGCAGACCGATGCACAGGGCAATATCTTTGTCCTCGGCGGCAGGGGTAATCCCGATAATTCAGGGCAGTTGCCTTTTGTAGTTAAGTTCTCGCCCGACGGCATGTTGGTATGGCACCGATGCATCACTGGGGTGACCGAAGTATCCAATGAACAACCGCCGCAAGTCTATGAAAGCGGGATCAGCGTTCCGAACAAGATGGGTCTAACTAACGATGGCGGCGTCGTTGTCATGCTCAGCACGACATATGTGTACGGCGGTGGTTTCTCCGCCGGTTACAAGCCGGTCATAGCCAAGTTTGATAACGCCGGCGCCATTTCTTACTTCAAGGTTTACGACATCGGTGCCCAGTACGCCGGCACTGGACCAATCGTCCAAAGCGCGGATGGTTCGAAGTATATTGCTGTTATACAGCATACGGTTTCTCCAGATAACTCCGTCAACGGCCTTATCTTCCTGGTTGTTGATGCGACCAGTGGAAACGTTATCGCGCAGCGCGCCTATGCTTCCCCGGGAAATGGCCTCGAGTTCCCGATCTCGATGGTCCGAACTGCCGATGGAGAACTGGCCGTTCTCTCGACGACCCTGGATGGTTATAACACGTATCTGCGCAAACTGAATGGCGACGCCTCGGCAGAAGTGTTTGAAGAATACATCACCAGCGGGAGCGGCACCGCGGCGTTTTGGCCGGGAAGCTTGTCCGAAACAGCCGATGGCGGATTTCTGATCGGTGGGCATACCAGTGTCCCGAATTCCGGTTACGGGGAAGATGCCGCACTCATGAAAGTCGCTGCCAATGGGACCGTGCAATTCATGACTGACATTGGCGGAGTTGGGCAGGAAGGCATCGGCAGTTACTCGAATGGACCAACCGGGGTATTTGCGGCGGCTTTGAGCAATAACAGTTATGGCTTGGCCACTATTTCGTGCACTTACTACACAGGTGTCACGTCGACTCATCCCGACTGGTGGGTTGTTAAGACGGACTCGAATCGCCAGGTTCGCAATTTTACCGGTCAGGTGGCCGAAATTCCCGCCGGCAATTTTGTAATTAGTGGAACTCCGCAAGCGCCGTCCAACTACGTCTATCTGACAGATGACCTTTCCAGTAACTACACCCCCGAATCAACCACAGACACAGAGTTCCTAGTCGAGGATCTGACAGGGTTCACCCCGCCCGACTTACCAAATCTAGTGATTCAAGCTTCGAGTCCGAGGATCATTAGTAGTAACAAGGCCGAAGCGGTCGTGCAGCAGCATTTTGCTTATCATACCGTAGCCGACTGGTTTCCGGATTTGAGCAAGGTCACTTACGCGGCCACTAACCTGCCCACCGGTTTTGCGATTGATTCTAAAACTGGTGTCATCTCAGGAGTAGCTCCTTCCGGTAGTGAAACAACCACACCCATCCCCATTACTCTGCAAGCTAGCGACGGCACAGACACTGCCAGCTTTATCCTGAACCTCACTATTGGTGATGGTGTTCCGATCTTTACCGTCAACGGCAGCGATCAGCCGGCTTATCCGCCAACCGGCGCCGCCGTGACCGACCAAGCGGACAAAGTTCTGACCTTTGTAGCGCGCTATCCTGGCAAACAGGCCGGCCGGGTTATGACTGTACAAGCGACAACCACGCCCGACGTCGAAGCTAGCTGGCAATTCCTGCCGAACGGAACAAACGGCGTAATGCCCTACGATCAACAATCAGATCTCTATGTGCTCGGGACAACGAACTACCCATTCACCAACGGCGTTTACTTCCGCGCTCGCGTCCGATCGGTCCAGAGTAGCGTGGCCTCAAATATCGTTGGGCCTTTTAACCTTGCTTCCAACCTGTCCCATCTCGGTAAGAGCAATCTTTTCATTACGCACAACGGCCTGATCGCCAATATCCGTTTCGGCGTCACGGAAGAACTTGTTCCAAGTGGAATCACTGTGCGCATGCAAGCGACCACGACGCCTACCGATGAAGGTAGCTGGACCGACGTACTTAATGGCGCGCTGCAGCAGGATACAAAAACGCCTGACTTGCACCAATTCTACAACGGCTTTGATAACTATCCCGAGAGCGAAGGGGTTTTCTTCCGCGCTGTGGCCAGTACCCAGACCACATCAGGGCCACCTGTCCCTGGTGATACCGTTTCGGCGATGAACGGACCGTTCACATTTATTCATGACCCAGCCGCTACCATTACACTGACTATTCCCGGCGCGGGCGCTGCCGATGGGACGGACTACGATTTTCCGATTACGCCGAGCTCTGAATCATTCAATGTCACCGCGACCGCGCAGAGTACGCGGCAAATCAAGTATCTGGGGTTAATCTACGACGGCGATACGTTGGATCATTTTACGGCCAATCAAGGCACCACCCTGTACACGACAAGCACGGCGGGAGATCATCTGATTGAAGCGATAGCTGCGGATGACCTGGGCGTTATAGGTGATGCCCAGCCCGTCCACGTGCGAGTAGCACCGGCGGCTCCCGGCAAAATTTACTACCTTGCCACTCCGGGAGATTGGATCACAGCCGCCAATTGGATTGATGGTCAAGGCAACAACGGAGTCCCTGGAGTGGATGACTTTGCTGTTCTTGGCTCGGTGAATGTGAATCTACCCGGCGATGTAACCGTGCGAGCCCTTTCTCTGAACGGCGGGACGATTTCTGGCGCCGGTAAGTTGACGGTTACAGGGCTCTTCACGATCGGCGGAGGAAGGATCGACGCCAGCGTTGATATTGCCGATAGCGCGACTTTGCTTCTTATTAATGACACCGACCTGGCCCTAAAAGGCAGAGTTACTAACTTGGGCCGCATCAAGTTTCACGGCAAAGGCGGTATCGGTGGCACTCCTTCGCAAACGGCGACCGCTGGCGGTAATAACGTGGGGATTGCTTCGAATGGAATTTTCGACTTTGTAGGCGAACTGATCAACAAGGCAGTAGCTTTCTTCCAGCGGCCAGCCGGTGGTCGCAAAGGCAGCACCAAGCCTTCCAATTCGGCACCGGCCTCACCCGCCGATCCTGTGCCCGAAATTCGACAAGTAGAGGTCGCCAGGATCGAGAACAGTGCGACGGTAGCAGTAGCCCCTCCATTGATCACTAACGATGGCGGCAGTCTAATTACCAATGACGGCGGCGGTTTGATTGGTAATGACGGAGCTGGTCTGGTGGACAAGAACGGCAATCCGATCGTAGCGAGCGGCGCCGGTAACATCGTAGCTACCGGTGGCGGCAACATAGTCGCGAGCGGCGCCGGTAACATCGTGGCTACCGGTGGCGGCAATGTGATTGGAAATGACGGCGCTAGCCTCATTACCAACGATGGCGGAAGCAGTCTGAGTACTCTGAAAGGCGGCAACATGACCCTCGGCGTCATTGCGACTCCAGCCCTCGAAAGTAAACGTTCGTTATCGAAAATGGCGACAGTGACTGTGTCACCGGGTTTCGTCCAGACAGATGGGACTATTGATCTCAACTTTATGCGAATCGTCGGCGTCGCGGAAATTCAAGGCGGCACTCTCAGCGGATCCGGTATCATCGACGGAGATTTGTCCCTCACCGGTGGCAGTATAACTCCCGGACATTCTCCAGGATTCATCGCCGTAACCGGCAATTACTCTCAATCTTCTTCCAGCACAATGATTCTCGAAGCAGCTGGAGGCGAACTGGGAGAATTCGATCAGATTCAAATCGGCCAGCACGCTACCTTGGCCGGCAGACTCGAGTTTCATGCGATCGATAATTACACCCCGCTACCCTCGGATCCTTTTAATCCGTTGGGGTACAATTCATTCGAAGGAAACTTCGATCAAGCCAGCGCGAATGGACAGGTAACTCTAACTCCGACTGGTGTTGTCATGGTTCTGGACCCGAACGCACCTGCTCCCTCACCCACACCGACCCCCACTCCAACCCCGACGGCTACTCCAACAACGTCGCCATCTCCTACTCCGACTCCGACGGCTACTCCGACGACGTCGCCGTCCCCTACTCCCACTCCTACTACAACTCCTCCTCCCTGCCCTCGCGGGTGTGGGCCTACTCCGACTCCGCCGGCGTCACCAACCCCCACTCCAACCACTACTCCAGCGGTGACTCCTAGCGTCACGCCGACGCCGACGCCGACCGCGACGCCAACCCCAACAGCGACACCAACTCCTCAACAATTGCCTAGTGCTGCAATGCCGGTGATAACGCCGGAAGGTGGAACCTACCGTCGGAAAGTCATTGTCAGTATGTTCGATAGTTCGCCGGGAGCGACGATTTACTATACGACTGATGGAACCGACCCGACGGTTTCCTCCAACGTCTACCCGCAGTCAAAAGCGAACAAACGCGCCAAGGGCGTTACAATTTCCGGTAAAGGTCAGCATACAGTGAAAGCAATGGCGGCTGCGCCCGGTTACACCAACAGTGCTATCGTCACCGCCGCTTACACGATCCGATAATGACAGGCCGATCATGGCAGCTCAGTTCGGTCGCCCAAATATTCCCAGCGTTGCAGTGAGATTGGGACGTTACCGTTCTTCCAAACGAAATCGTGAAACGATCGAAGATTGAATTGCTCGCCTTGTTTCATTCGCGCGTCCGCCAAAAATTTCACGATCTGAAGTTTACCGATCTGATAATCGATGGCCTGTCCTGGTCCGGTTGCGAAAGCAATCGCCTCTTGTCGCGCGGTGTCTTCGTCCATTGGAACTTTTTCGTGCAGATACTTTGCCGCCTGCTCGAGCGTGAATTGACCGAGCGCGAGCTGAACGTCGACTTCCACCCGCAGCGCCCGCAATCGCATGAAATTGTAAATGATTTCGCGGGTGTGCGGGCTGTCGTCGAATAAACCGGCCTGCAACATCATCTCTTCGGCATAAAAACCGAGGCCTTCGTTCGGCCCGGAATCGTAATAATGCCGCCGAATCGGATCGTCGTGAGTCCAGGAAAGGCAAAGTTGGAAATAATGGCCGGGAATTCCTTCGTGCACGCAAATTGGCCGCGCGTCCATGGCCGTCGCCCGCCAAAAGTAACCGAGTTTGTCTGACGGCTCAGGCACGTAACGAATGCAATTGTCGTTCAAACGCGACGGCGAGGTGAAATCGTCTGTCTCGCTGAAGCCAAGCGCTTTCAAATAATCCGGCGTCCGCCGCAACGTCCAGTGCTGGACCCAGTCGGGAACCGTGACGATGCCATGGTCCACCAGAAATTTGCGAACTTGAAGTTCCTGAGCCGTGGCGCTTGTGATCCAGTTGTCGATGTTGTCCGCCATTTTTAGCGGAGGCACATCTTTGTTACGGTTCCGTTCGTAAGCTTCAAACGCCACGGCCCGGGCCCATTCCTGCCGTCCCATGGCGAGCAGTTCCTCCGGCGAGTACGGCATCAAGGCAACATTGCGGAGAAACCAAACATACGCATCACGGCCGAGCGCGGTCTGTTGCGGCAATGATGGCAACCGTTTCTGAAGATCGGCGCGGAATTTTTCCAGCGCATCCGCCGCCCGATCAACCGCGCCATTCAGTGCGGACTCGCTCAATTTCGTCGACGGCCGGAGCGACGCCGCCATTTTCTGAAGCCGGTCGCGAATTCCTTCTAAACCCACGATCGCGACAGTCGCGAACGGGGCGGGCGGTTTTTCCAGGTTCGCCGTTCCCTGCTCCAAAATCGACGGAATGTTTTGAATCCTGGTCAGGATTTCTTTGCTGCGCGCCTCGTCGTAAGGCGCTGGCACCGTCAGCGCCTCGGTCAGCGCGGTGAGAGTTTGGCTCAGATAAAATAGCGGGTCGCGTTTCCACCCTGGATTCACATCGAGTTCCCAGTGCACGCGCGACAAGGCGGAGCCGATCAATCGATAATCCACTTGCTTTGGAACCGGCCAGGCTTTCGGATCGATCTTTTTCCACCGCGATTCCAATCCCGCCAGATCTTTGCGTCGCGTTTCAATGCTGGCGCGCGACCAATCACGCGTTCCGCCCGGTCGCTCCATCCGAGGCACGTCGTCGCCGTTGAACGGCGCATACTTCGCCCGCCAGGTCCAAAACTCATCCGACAGTTTGTCGAGGGGCTCAGTTTGTCCGCGAACCGAAACCGCGGTGGCAGCCAGAAAAATGTATGCGTAAACTTTTTTCATCCTCATAATTTTAATCTGCGTTTTGTCGCACCGTAATCACTGGCGGCGTCCGATCGGGCCGAAATATCGATGCCCCATAAGAAATTGCCGCGGCATTCGGTTTCGCATAACGAACTTTTTGCAGCTGAGCGTCCCAATGTTCGATATAAGAACAATTGGCCGTCTTGGTCGTGCCTTGAATCGCGACGTAACGGTTTTCAGTGAGAGTGAGGAAGGCGGCGTCGCCCGGTAAAGGAATAGGGGCGGCCCAATTTGGCGATAAGCGAACGAAGCGCGGCCCGTTAAAATCAAGCGCGAAGGATGTGTCGCCATCAGTGCTATTTAGATGAAGGCCGAAAAAGGCGACTCGTAGCAAACCGTCGAAGAGAAACTGGCGGTCCGCGTTTTGCCGGTCGTGCAGGATTTCATACACGCCGAAAAAGCCGGGCAACGTTCCAAAATCGGCCTGGATCCCGGTTTTTAGATAGCGCAGCACGTAATGTTTTCCGTGCTTCTCGCCGTCGACCTGATCGTCGGGATCACTGGGGTCCTCGCGCAAAATTAATTCTACTGAACCGTCAGGAGCTTTGTAGCTTTTGCGTTCGCCAATAATTCCGGTAGACGCTCGAGCGGGCGTCGCGCTCTCTGAAGCCGACCCGCCTTCGTCGAGCTTCGGCCTGGCCGGCGCGGAATTAGACGGCGGTGTGACATCGCGATTGGTAAAATAATCCGAGGTTTTGGTTTGCTCATACCAATCCGGAGCGGCAGCGAGTTTCTTTAAGTCGGTTCCGAGCGGCTGGATGCTCCAAAACTCCAAAGCATTGCCACTCGGTTTTTCGCGAGTGAAAACGATGCTGGTCCCGTCTGGCGCAAAGACCGGGTCGACGTCTTGACCGGAACCATCGTTGGTCAGTTGCCGCAAAAATTTCCCGTCATCACGATAAAGATAAAGGTGGGAATGACTGACGCCTTCGGCCTGCAAATAACGGATCGCGACCACGATCTCGGATGCCGCTCGCGCATCTAACCTCAGCCAGCAAAAGATGGCAACGATTGCGACTCGCAATCCAAATTTCATCAGCGCAGCGGAAGCTGAATCGCGCTCGGGTGCTGGGCGTCCTGATAAATTTGAACGTGGCAAGTGCGAGCGTCCTTCGCCGTTTCGTCAGCAACCACCCCGCCGGAGCAGTAATTCTTTTGCCAAAAAATCGAATTCACCGCCGTCACCACCAAGCGCAGCCGGCTGCCTTTCATCAGTTTCCGGGCGACAAATAAACCGGGATTGAAATCGCATTTTACAATCTCGCCGGGCTTAACCAGCTTCGCTTCACGAAGCGAATCGCGATAACGCAACCGGCGCAAATCGGTCCAGAGACCGATACTTGTCCCGTCGGGTTGGATTTCGTAGAGATCAGCCTCGAGGTCGACATCCGGCGTGTCGATCGAAAGCCAAAGCGTCACCACGGGACAACCGATAAGCGGCGTTTCCTTGGCCAGGGCTTCGGTGTGATAAACCAGACCGTCGTTGCCAATGCTGAGTGCAAACTTCTGGTCCAGCCCGCCCGTTTTCTCATTGGACTCCACGCCGTCCACTTCTTCGCCGCGGCGAGTGTCGAGCGGATCGTAAGTGAATTTAGCCGGCTCAATCATGCCTCCGCCTTCTGTCGGGCGGGTTTCGTGAAGAATTCCTGACTGCAAGAGCCCATTGCCGCGATTAGGGCCGGTTTCGAGATAGAACGTTTTTGGATTTGCGATCAGGTCGGCGTAGCTACCCGCATATTTCCACTCACCGTTCGCGCCCGAATTTCCCGGCGCGATCAGATAATACGCGACCTGGTCCTTCAAAAACGCCGGCTTTGCGCCATTTTTCATCGTCCAGTCGTACCACTGACGATGGAGGTCGTTTAGATCGAGAACCGCGTCCTTGCCAAATTTGACCCCGGCAACTTCGTCCGTTGGCGTCCGGGTGCCGGCATGGTCCCAGGGACCGATGACCAGAAAATGTTTCGCCCGTGCCTCGGCCGGAGCGTTGCCGATGTGATCGCGATAAAAGGTCATGGCGCCTAGCTCGTCACCATCGTATTGCCCGGTGATCGTCAAAATCGGCAGCGTCAGTTTCTTGAACTCATCGACCGTCGGGACCATTGCGTCGTAATAGGCGTCAGCCGTGGGATGCTTTAGGATTCGCTGAAAGCTGACCGAGGGATTTCCAATAAACGAATCGAGGGTTTTGAACGCGATGTGCTTTTTGTAAGCATCGAGGAATTTCGTGCGCCAGAATTTGCTGTCACCAAACAGATTAACCTGGCCGGCTTTGCCACTGGTGAAAGTGAACCACTGCACGTCGTAGGCTTCGCCAATGTTGTCGAGTGATGGATAATCGAGCGGTGGATGCGCCGCCGCGGCCGGAACGATCGTTGCCAAATGAGGCGGAAATTCCTTCGCCGTCGCCCATTGGTCGAAGCCGGCATAGGAACCGCCCCACATCGCGACTTTGCCATCGCAGAATGGCTGTTGGGCCAGCCATTCCACTACGTCATGTCCATCGTGCGGTTCTTGAGCAAACGGTTCAAAATCACCGGCCGAATTTCCGCGGCCGCGCACGTCGACTAGCGCGAACACGTATCCGTGCGACGCGAAATAAGCCGCCCGCGGATGATAACTATCCGAAATGTACGGGGTCAGGGTGAAGACAACCGGCGTCTTCGGCATGGAGCCATCGGATGTTTTGGGAAAGTAGAGCGTTGCGTTCAGCTCGACTTTGTCTCGCATCGGGATTTTGACGCCCCATTTGATGTCGTAATCGGTAGTTGGCGGCGGAGTTGGACTCGCAGTCTCTTTCGCTTCAGGTGAAGGCCCTTTGGATGGATTGGTTTGGGCGAGCGCCAATCCCAAGACCGACATCAACAAGCCGAGAGTGAAGATCGAACGCCAAAGAACCATCATGTCATTAATTGAAACGGAATAGGGATTCGGAAACAACGACCAAATACTCGCGCGGTTCTGGAAATTTCTGGGGAGCGTACGCGGCCCGCGTGGAGGCGATGGCGGCTCACCATTGCGAAGTTTTAGGGAAATCGTTTCGGCGGGCCGCCGAAACCCGCAGGCTAGCGGCCTGCGCTCCCCAAAGTCTTGCTTTCGCACAATGAAGTTTCTATACCGCCGATATGAAACCCTTTGCCCTCATTCGATCTTTCTTTGCTGTTCTCGCCATCGCCCTGGCAATAACGACCCAGGCCGCTGACAAAACCATCGTTCTCAAAGCCGCTCGATTGTTCGACGGCAAATCCAAAGCGCTGGTCGAAAACGGCGTCGTAATTGTTCAGGGAAACAAAATCGTAGACGCGGGCACCAATTTGTCGGCGCCAACCGATGCCGAGGTAATCGATCTTGGCGATGCCACGCTTTCACCGGGATTCATGGACGGCCATACCCATCTAACTGCCGATTTCTCCGGAAGCTTCGCCCAGCGCCGACTCGATGAACTGGACCTGAATGTTTCCGAGCAAGCGATCATCGCAACGACTCACGCGCGCGCGACCGTTGAAGCGGGATTCACAACCGTCCGGGATTTGGGAAGCCGTTTTCCAAACAGTAAAGAGTGTGTCGACGTGGCTTTGCGTAATTCGATCAACAAAGGCGTAGTGGTGGGGCCGCGAATGTTGGTCGCGACCTATGGCATCGGAGCAACCGGCGGCCATTTCGATCCGACGAGCGGGTTCCGAGATATGCTTTTTGGCCGGGAACCAAATGAGACAGACGGGATCGCCGACGGACCGGAGGCAATTCGCAAAGCGGTACGAATCGAAGTTAAGAACGGTGCAGATGTAATCAAGGCCGCGGTGTCCGGCGGCGTTCTGTCATTGGCCGACGAGGTCGATACCCCGCAACTGACACCGGCGGAAATCACCGCGCTGGTCGACGAATCGCATCGGCTACGCAAGAAAGTAGCGGTCCATTGTCACGGCGATCAGGCTGCCAAAGACGCGATCGCCGCGGGCGTCGATTCGATTGAACACGGTTCCTTCCTAAAACCCGACACCCTCACCTTGATGAAAAACAAAGGGACTTATCTCACCCCCACCTTGATGGCCGCGGAGTGGATCATTCAAAAAATGGGCAACTACCCACCCGCGCTTCAAGCCAAAGCCAAAGCTGCCTACGACGCGCGATCGGAAATGTTTCGCAACGCGGTAAAGATGGGCGTGAAAATTTCGTTCGGTACCGATGCGGCTGTTTTCCCTCACGGACAAAACGCCAAGGAATTCAAATTGATGGTCGATCTCGGAATGCCGGCTATTGACGCTTTACGAACCGCCACCGCCAATGCGGCGGATTTGTTCGGCATCGCTCAAAAGGTCGGAACGCTGGAGAAGGGAAAGCTGGCAGATGTCATTGCCATACCGGGCGATCCGACTGCGGATATCACTGCGACGGAACGGGTGTCGTTCGTGATGAAGGAGGGAAAGATTATTCGAAATGGTCCGCCGGCCGCTCCGCCCGTCACCGAGACAGACGAAAGGCCGGCGGAATTACCTGCCGATTGACCTAACCTTAACGATTGAAAGCCACGGCAACGCGGGCCGAATAGCTATTCGCGCTTATATAATAGAGCGAAACCCCGCCCGCGCCGTAAACCCGATAGAAAGTGTAGGGTTGCCCGTCGAAAAAGACCGGTTGATCCCAATCGATGGTCACCGGCCGGGAAACCGAGTGGGAACTGACCGAGACGGTGTCGCTGAAATTAATCGAACGGGTATCGCGAAAATCGCCGCGGTTATCGTAATCAACACCGTTGTAAGGAACGAACCGCCAGTTCCGAACCCCGTTGGTCGGGAACCAGTCCGAGGTGAAGGTTTCGCCTTCGCTCAAAAACGGCGTGGTTCGATACACAACTGTGCGGGTGCCGACCTGGTCGATCAGCGCCGGCTGGATGTGATCTTCGCCAGCGAAGCGGTACGAATAGAACGCAATCTCGTAATCCAGGCCGCCCCACTGGCTTAAATTGATTGGGTGACCGAAGGCAACATCGAATACTAAAACGTGGCCATGATGTCCCGAATCCGACATCGGGCCGGCCGAAGTTGTACTTGCCTGGGCCACCGAGGTTTCGGCCGCAGCAGCTTCCTCTTTGGATGCGACCAGATTCGAATCGCGAAGGGATCTGATTAATGAATCGCTGGCGCCTTGGGATTTGAGAAGATTTTCCTGTGGTGCGGTCAGCGGGTGCAGAAGTTTTCGCTCGGCGACTTCATTCTTAATAGAGACTTCCGGTTCGCGCATGCGGACGAGAAGGGAAACCTCGCTGAAGCCGATCGGCCGGGCCTGAAGCAGAGAGGGGGCAAAAAGGAGAGCGAGGGCGGCGACCGATAAACTATAACGAGCGGGGATTTTCATACTACCCGGGTTTTACCAAGATCAGTAGAGATTTTGCAAGCCTAAACGATAAGCGAAAAGCACTTTGACAGCTCGCTCGTTCGCCTTATTGTGCGCTCCCCCTTCACCGCAGGAGAGTCCAAAACTCGTTCGCACTGCAAAAAATTATGGCTCAAAAACGCAGCAAGAGATATCGCGCAGCCGCCGAGCAGGTGGACCGCAAAAAGTCCTACAGCATCAATGACGCAGTAGCGACGTTGAAGAAATTTCCGCCGACGAAATTCGACCAAACCGTGACAGTTTCATTTCGGCTCGGGGTCGATCCAAAGCAATCGGACCAGATGGTTCGTGGCACCTGTGCCCTTCCTCATGGGAGTGGTAAATCGGTCCGGGTGCTCGTGTTCGCCGAAGGAGCAGCCGCTAAGGCCGCCAAAGAAGCGGGCGCAGAGCACGTGGGTTTCGCCGATCTAATTAAGAAGGTGCAAGAAGGTTTCCAGGATTTTGACGTGGCGGTGGCAACTCCCGCTGCCATGGCTGAAGTGCGCAAGCTTGGAAAAGTGCTCGGTCCTCGCGGACTAATGCCCAATCCGAAAGCGGGAACCGTTGCCGAGGACACGGCGAAAGCGGTCCAGGAGGTGAAAGCCGGCCGAGTGGAGTTCAAACTCGACAAGAACGGCAATGTTGCGGTGCCGGTTGGAAAATTTTCATTCGAAGAAAACGCGCTGGTGGAAAACAGCAACGCGGTAATCGAAGCGGTGGTCCGGGCGCGACCAGCTACGGCTAAAGGTCGTTTTGTTGACGCGATGACGTTAAGCGCGACAATGTCGCCCGGCCTGAAACTCGACCCGTCGCCCTACCTCGCCGGCCAGGCAGCTTAAGATCATGAGACCAGAAAAAGCCGATATTGTTAAAGATCTCGCGGAAGACTTAAAGGAATCCTCCTTCGTGTTGGTGACTGATTACCAGCACATGAAAGTCGATGATTTCAGCGAGCTTCGGAAACGCCTCGCTGCGACCGGCGCGGAACTGCACGTGGTTAAGAATAGTTTTTTGAAACGGGCGATGGCCGATTCCGGCCTGGCTCCTGCCAACGGTGAACTCACCGGGCAAACCGCCGTCGTCACTGGAACGAAGGATGTCGCGCCGGTGGCCAAGGTGCTGAAAAAGTTCGCTGGAGAATTCAAGAAAGCGATGCTGAAGCTCGGCTTCATCGATCGGGCGCAGGTTGCGACCAAGGAGATTGAGCAGCTGGCAGACTTGCCATCCCGGGAAGTTTTGCAGGCGCAACTGCTTGGTTTGTTGCTTTCACCCGCGACCAAGCTGGTTCGGTTGTTTAATGAACCGGCTTCCACGCTGGCCCGATTACTCAAAGCGAAAAGCGAAAAGGAGGGCCCGCCCGCGGCAGAAACGCCGGCGGCATAAATTTCTGTCTCGCGAGTGCGGGACGAAACAAACGAAACACTGTCCGGATCGGCGGCTGCTGGTCATAAATTTTCGGGAGCTCCCGGAAGCGGCAACTGGAGGAATAAAATGGCAGATACAGATAAATTGGTGGAGCAACTCAGCGGCCTGTCCGTTCTCGAGATTGCTGGATTGGTAAAACAACTCGAAGAGAAATGGGGCGTGAGTGCGGCGGCACCGGTTGCCATGGCGGCGGCTCCAGCGGCCGGCGGCGGAGCAGCAGCTCCGGCGGCTGAAGAAAAAGCCACCTTCGACGTTATCCTGAAGGAAATGGGTTCGAACAAGATCGGCGTGATTAAGGAGATCCGCGGCGCGGTGCCGGGACTCGGCTTGGCGGAAGCCAAGGCGTTGGTCGAAGGGGCTCCCAAACCGATTAAGGAAGGCGTGCCAAAAGCCGAAGCCGAAGAGATCAAGAAGAAGGTCGAAGCGGCGGGGGCCAAGGTCGAAATTAAATAGAGAAGCTTTAAAACAGCGGCCGTCTGGCGATTTAGCTTGCCAGACGGCCGTTTTGGTTTAGTCTCGCTCCTTGTTAGAAGTAGGGAGACTTATTTTTAACCGCAGTTTGCTGGAAAGTTTGAATTGGCAGCAGAACGGTGGAGGTCGATTTGACGAGCCGCTGTTTTGATGCCATTTTTGCACCCCTCGCTCTCCGGTTGATGCCGTAAGCTCTTGTACGCGTACGGCCGCAATTTATTTGTGAGCCGGCGCGAAGTTTAACCCCGTTTGGCCTGGTGATTATGTCAGAACGAAATTCGGAACGCATCCACTTCGGAACAATCAAGGAAGCCCTCGAGCCTCCAAACCTCATTGAAGTTCAACTCAACTCTTACGTCGATTTCCTACAAAAAGACGTCCAGTTCTCCAAACGGAAGAACCACGGGTTGCAGGCTGTCTTCAAGGAAGTTTTCCCAATCGAAAGCTATGACGAAAAAGCGGTTCTCGATTTCAGCCATTACGAAATCGGCGAACCCAAACTGAGCGCGCTGGAAGCGCAGCGCGAAGGCCAAACCTATAGCGCGCCGCTTCACGTCACTTTCCAGCTCCGCGAGGAAAAGGGCACCAAGGAAGAGAAAGTTTACATGGGCGAAATCCCGCTCATGACGCCGCAAGGCACCTTTGTCATCAATGGTGCTGAGCGGGTAGTTGTTTCCCAGCTCCATCGTTCGCCGGGCATCGCGTTCGAATCGACCATCCATCTCAACGGCAAGGTCCTCTATAGTTTCCGGATCATTCCCGACCGCGGTTCGTGGATCGAAGTGCAATTCGACACCGCCGACCTCCTTTATATTTACCTCGACCGCCGCAAACGCCGCCGGAAATTCCTGGCTACGACGTTCCTGCGGGCCCTCGGTTATGGCTCGGACGAGGAAGTCATCAAGCTTTTCTACAACATCGAGAACCTCAAACTGAGCGAGAAACTCGACGAAGAGAAACTAGCAACCAAGGTGCTCACCGCCGAAGTCCGCGACGGCGAAGTGACCGTCGCCCGCGCATTTGAGCCTCTTACCCTGGCTACCGTGCGTCAGATCATGGGCCTCGGGATCAAGGAAGTTAAGGTCATCGACATTTCCAACGACGACACCGTGGTCAAAGCGCTGCGCAAAGATCCGGCTCACGACCAGGAAGAAGCGCTCAAAGATATTTATCGTCGGCTCCGGCCTGGGGACCCGCCCACCGTCGCCAACGCGCGCGCGCTGCTTAAGCGTTTGTTCTTCGACCCGAAGAAGTACGACCTCGGTCGCGTCGGCCGCTACAAGATCAACCAGAAGCTCGGGATCGATGTTGATCTGACCGAGCGAATTTTAACCGACAAGGATTTCATCGCGGCCATCAAGTATCTGATCAACCTCCGTCGCGGCGAAGGCACCCTGGATGATATCGATCATCTCGGCAGCCGCCGCGTCCGCACCGTTGGCGAATTACTCGCCAATCAATGCCGGGTTGGTCTCGCTCGGACCGAACGTTTGGTAAAGGAGCGCATGACCCTGTTCGACATCAACGTCGACGGCATGACGCCGCAGAAGTTGGTCAATCCAAAAGCGCTGAGCGCGGTCATCCGCGACTTCTTCGGCCGCTCGCAACTCTCCCAGTTCATGGATCAGACCAATCCGCTAGCGGAATTGACCCACAAGCGCCGTTTGTCGGCTCTTGGCCCCGGTGGCCTCTCCCGCGATCGCGCCGGCTTTGAAGTGCGTGACGTTCACCCGTCGCACTATGGCCGCATTTGTCCAATCGAGACGCCGGAAGGCCCGAACATCGGTCTGATCAGCTCGATGTCGACCTTCGCGCGAATCAACGAATTCGGATTTATTGAAACGCCTTATCGCAAGGTCACCAATGGTCGGGTCACGGACGAAATGGATTATCTCACTGGCGACAAAGAAGAAAACTTCCTCGTCGCCCAGGCGAATGCCCCAATCGATGGCCGTGGTCATTTCACCGGCGAAAAAGTTTCCGTTCGATATCGCGGTGACTTCCTCGAAGTCGAACCGGCGAAAGTCCACTACATGGACGTGTCGCCAAAGCAGCTCGTTTCGGTGGCGGCGGGATTGATTCCGTTCCTCGAACACGACGACGCGAACCGCGCCTTGATGGGCTCGAACATGCAACGCCAAGGCGTTCCGCTGATTGTTTCGGAAGCGCCCTTCGTTGGCACCGGTTTGGAAGGCAAAGTCGCCCGCGACTCACACGCCGTCCTGATCGCGCAAGACAGTGGCAAGGTTGCCTCCGTTACCGCAGACCAAATTATCGTGAGCAAAGACGGTCACGTGCCGGAGCACCGCAAGAAATTGAAGAGCGATCCGGAAGAGGGACTCTACGTTTATGAACTGCGGAAGTTCATGCGTTCCAACGCCGGTACCTGCGTGAATCAAAAGCCGATCGTTAAAAAAGGCCAGCACGTGAAGAAGGGCCAAGTTATTGCCGACGGTCCCAATACCGAACACGGAGAGCTCGCGCTCGGCCGCAACGTCCTGGTCGCGTTCATGCCGTGGCACGGCTACAACTTCGAAGACGCGATCATGATCTCGGAGAAGGTCGTGAAGGACGACGTTTATACGTCGATCCACATCGATGAATTCGAAATCGGCGCCCGCGACACCAAGCTCGGCCCGGAAGAAATCACGCGAGATATTCCAAACGTCAGTGAAGAAGCATTGCGAAATCTCGGACCGGACGGCGTTGTCCGAGTCGGAGCGGAGGTGAAGCCAGGCGACATTCTGGTCGGCAAAATCACGCCGAAGAGTGAGACCGAGCTCGCACCTGAAGAACGACTTTTGCGCGCGATTTTCGGTGAAAAAGCCGCCGACGTGAAAGACACCTCCCTGACGGTTCCATCGGGAACTTACGGCATCGTCATGGATGTGAAGGTTTCGTCGCGCAAAGAAGTTTCGCGAGAGAAACTCACGCCGGCCGAAACCAAGAAACAGATCAAGTCGATTACCGAAGAGCACCGCCGCAAGAAGGAAGAGCTGACCGAACAACTCACCGATTCACTATCGAATATTCTGTTGGGCGAAAAAATCCCGCTCGACGTGGTGAACGCCGAGACCGGTGAAATCATCATTCCGGCGAACCGCAAGATCACCAAGACGCTGTTGCGCAAGCTGGCCAACGTTTACGATCACATCGAAATCGATCCCAGCCCGATCCGGAACAAGATCCGCGAGATCATCGGCCACTACGAACACAAGTTCGCCGAGCTCGAGCTCGAGCGTGAGCGCGCCATGGACCGAGTCGAAAGCGGCGATGACATCGATCCCGGCATCATCAAGCAGGTCAAAGTTTACATCGCGTCCAAACGCAAACTGTCGGTCGGCGACAAGATGGCCGGACGCCACGGAAACAAGGGCGTCGTCGCTCGAATCGTTCCGGAAGAAGACATGCCGTTCCTCGCGGACGGAACCCCGGTTGAGATCGTGTTGAATCCTCTGGGCGTGCCGAGCCGAATGAACGTCGGTCAGGTTTTGGAAACCCACCTCGGCGTCGCAGCCAAGGCGCTTGGATTCAAAGTCGCGACTCCGGTTTTCGACGGAATCAAGGAGAGCAAAATCCGCGAATACCTGAAGGACGCGAAGAAGAAAGACGGATTCAGTTGGGTCCAGGAAAACGGCAAGGCCCGGCTATTCGACGGGCGCACCGGTGACGCTTTCGATCAGGAAGTCGTGGTTGGCTACATCTATATGATGAAGCTGGGCCACTTGGTCGCGGACAAGATCCACGCCCGCGCGGTTGGACCTTACTCGCTGGTGACCCAACAACCGTTGGGCGGAAAAGCCCAATACGGCGGTCAGCGTTTCGGCGAAATGGAAGTGTGGGCGCTCGAAGCCTACGGCGCGGCTTACACGTTGCAGGAACTTCTGACAGTGAAGTCCGACGACGTGCAGGGACGCACCCGCATCTACGAGTCGATCGTCAAAGGCGATAACTCCCTCGAAGCGGGCACACCTGAATCTTTCAACGTGTTGATCAAGGAAATGCAGAGCTTGGGTCTCGACGTAAAAGTCGGCGGCCAGGCTCCGCAGACAGTGTTTGAGCACCTCGGATAATTTAAAAAAATCGGCAGTTATTTGGAGAATCAATGAACGAACATTCCTGGCGTGAGTTAGTTGGTGAAGAGCGGGCGGTTGGGTTCGATCAGGTCGCGATTGGCGTGGCCTCGAGCGACACAATGCGTTCGTGGAGCAAAGGCGAAGTCAAAAACCCAGAGACAATCAATTACCGGACATTCAAGCCCGAGAAGGGCGGACTGTTCTGCGAACGAATCTTCGGACCGACTCGGGATTGGGAATGCTCCTGCGGAAAATACAAACGGATCAAACACAAAGGGGTGATCTGCGACCGCTGCGGCGTCGAAGTTACCCTGGCGCGAGTTCGTCGCGAACGCATGGGTCATATCGAACTGGCCGTGCCGGTCTCCCACATTTGGTTTTACAAGTGCATGCCGTCACGCATCGGCCTGATGCTCGACATGAGCGCGCGCCAACTCGAACGCGTTATCTATTATGAGGACTACATCGTCATCGATCCGGGCAAGACGCCATTACAAAAGGCGCAGCTCCTGAACGAAGTCGAATATCGCGAAGCTCAGGAACAATACGGCGAGGACTTTGTCGCCGGCATGGGCGCGGAAGCGATCAAGAAACTCTTGGCCGAGATCGAGCTCAACAAGCTTAACAAAGAGCTCGAAAAGGCGATGGGCGCGACCAAGTCGAAGCAGATTCGCAAAAAGCTCGCGAAACGGCTGAAGCTCGTCGGCGGGTTCATGAATTCCCATGCCCGTCCGGAATGGATGATTTTGGATGTGCTGCCGGTGATTCCGCCGGATCTGCGTCCGCTCGTTCCGTTGGAAGGAGGACGATTTGCGACATCAGACCTGAACGATCTCTATCGCCGCGTCATCAACCGCAACAATCGTCTCAAGAATTTGCTCCAGCTCAAAACCCCCGACGTCATCATTCGTAACGAAAAGCGAATGTTGCAGGAAGCGGTCGACGCTCTGTTCGACAACGGTCGTCACGGCCGGGCAGTCACCGGAGCCGGCAATCGTCCGCTCAAATCACTTTCCGACATGCTCAAGGGCAAGGGCGGACGTTTCCGTCAGAACTTGCTCGGCAAGCGGGTCGATTACTCGGGCCGTTCGGTTATCGTCATCGGCCCTGAGCTCAAACTGCATCAGTGCGGTTTGCCGAAGAAGATGGCATTGGTTTTGTTCGAACCGTTCATCATTCGGCGGCTGAAAGATCTTGGCTACGTCCACACCGTCCGCAGCGCGAAAAAGATGATCGAGCGTCAGACGCCGGAAGTTTGGGACATTCTCGATGAAGTCACCCGCGGACATCCGGTATTGTTGAACCGCGCGCCGACCCTCCACCGTTTGTCGATCCAGGCTTTCGAGCCGCAGTTGATCGAAGGTGAAGCCATCCGGATTCATCCGCTGGTTTGCACCGCTTACAACGCGGACTTTGACGGCGATCAGATGGCAGTCCACGTGCCGTTGTCGGTCGAAGCCCAGCTCGAAGCCCGCATGCTAATGCTGGCACCGAACAACATTTTCTCACCTTCGAGCGGGAAGCCTATCACCACACCTTCACAGGACATCACACTCGGCTGTTATTATGTGACCCAGAACCCGCGCGGCGGAAAGAAAGACGCTCATTTGCCGTTGTTCTCCAACGCCATCGAAGTGGAATTCGCAATGGCCGAAGGCACGGTCAAAACCCACGACCGGATTCGGTTTCAAAATCCGGACCGGGGAGTTCAAACGATTTACGGCAATCCCGATGTTGGCACGATCGAAACGACCGCGGGCCGGGTCGTCTTCAATCAGATTTGGCCGAAGGAACTCGGTTTCTTCAACAAGGCGGCTGGCAAGAAGCAGCTCAGTGACATTATCTGGCGCTGTTATCAGGTCGCGGGCCCGGCGGTTACCGTCGCGACTCTCGACAAGCTGAAAGAGCTCGGATTTACCGAGGCGACACGAGCCGGTATCTCGATCGGAATTTCGGACATGATTATTCCGAAGGAGAAGGAAACCGAGCTCGAGAACGCTTACAAACAGATCCGCCAGGTCGAGCAGCAGTATCGCAAAGGCATCATCACCGACGGCGAGCGATACAACAAAATCATCGACATCTGGACGCACGCGGGCGACGAAATCTCGAACGTGATGTTCCGCACTTTGGAACACAACGAAGGGCGCAAGGAGCTCAATCCTGTTTACTTAATGGTGGACTCCGGCGCGCGAGGTAATCGTCAGCAGGTCCGTCAGCTGGCAGGCATGCGAGGTTTGATGGCAAAACCAAGCGGCGAAATTATCGAGCGTCCGATCACCTCAAACTTCCGCGAAGGATTGACCGTGCTCGAATACTTCATTTCAACTCACGGCGCCCGAAAAGGTTTGGCCGATACCGCGTTGAAAACGGCGGACTCGGGTTATCTGACCCGCAAACTGGTTGATGCGGCCCAGGACGTCATCATCAACGAAGAAGACTGCGGCACCGTAAACGGCATCGTGGTTCGCTCGATTTACGAAGGCGACGAAGAAGTGGTCGATCTCGGCCAACGAATCGTAGGCCGCGTGAGCTGCGAAACCATCGCAGACCCGGTCGACAAGAAGAAAAAGATCGTCAAAGCCAATCAGCTGATCGACGAAAAGATCGCGGCTGATTTGCAACGCATCGGAGTTGAAGCTCTCAAGATTCGCTCGGTTCTCACCTGCGAATGCGGACGCGGTGTATGCGGCATGTGTTATGGACGTAACCTCGCCACCGGTCAGTTCGTGAAGATGGGTGAAGCAGTCGGAATTATCGCTGCTCAATCGATCGGCGAGCCGGGGACGCAGCTTACCATGCGGACGTTCCACATCGGCGGAACTGCGAGCCAGACCTTTAAGCAACCAATTATCAAGGCGAAGAACGACGGGCGGGTTCAGTTCAACGACCTGCGCACGGTGCAGGCGCTGGACGGCAGCTGGATCGTCCTGAGTAAGAACGGCTCAATCAGCGTGCACAACGCGGAAGGCCGTGAGCTCGAACGTTACAACGTCGTCGTCGGCTCGATGATTTCGAAGGACGACAACTCACAGGTCAAGAAAGGCGAAACCTTCGTCCAATGGGACCCCTACAACGTTCCGATTCTAACTGAGAAAAGCGGTAAGGTGGAATTCCGCGACATGATCGCCGGCGTCACCATCAAACGCGACGTCGACGAAGCGACTGGCCTTATGGGCACCGTCATCATCGAGCACAAGGAAGATTTGCACCCGCAGATCGTGATCGTCGGTGACAAGAAAGAAGTGTTGGCCAGTTACTCCATCCCGGCGGGCGCTCACGTCATCGTCGAAGAAGATCAGAAAATTCGGGCGGGCGCGTTGCTCGCCAAGACGCCGCGAAAAGTCGCGAAGACCAAGGATATTACCGGCGGTCTACCGCGAGTGGCGGAATTGTTCGAAGCGCGCCGTCCTAAAGACGCCGCCGAGATCGCGAAGATCGATGGCGTTGTGGAAATGGGCGGCACAGTCCGCGGCAAACGTCGCTTGATTCTCAAAGATCCGGAAACGGGCGCCGAGGAAGAGCATCTCATTCCGTTGACCAAGCACGTGATCGTCTTCAAGGGCGATTTCGTGAAGAAGGGTCAGCAGCTAACTGAAGGACCGATTGTTCCGCACGAAATTCTCGAGGTTTGCGGCCCGCAGGAATTGCAGGAGCATCTCGTGAACGAAGTGCAGGAAGTTTATCGCCTGCAGGGTGTCGAAATTAACGACAAACACATCGAGATCATTGTCCGGCAGATGCTCCGCAAGGTGAAGATCACTGATCCAGGCGACACCTCATTGCTCTGGGGCGATCAAGTCGACAAGCTCGATTTCGAACAAGAGAACCAACAGGTGGTCGAAAAGGGCGGCAAGCCGGCCGAGGCCGTGCCCGTGTTACTCGGCATCACCAAAGCCTCGCTCGAAACCGACAGCTTTATCTCGGCGGCATCATTCCAAGACACGACCCGCGTGCTCACCGAGGCGGCAACGCTCGGCAAAGTTGACCGGCTCCGTGGCTTCAAGGAAAACGTGATCATGGGTCACTTGATTCCAGCCGGAACCGGTTTCCCGCAGCATCGCGAAGTCCGTCTCATCGAGAAAGGCGAGCCGATTGGCGCGCCGGCTATGGATGAGGCTGAGATGGCTCCAGCGATCGGATAACCAGTTATTTTCCAAAGCGCCGAATCGGCATCATTGCTGGTTCGGCGCTTTGCGTTTTACGCCCAAACTTGGTACGTTCGGGCATGTTAAACCTCCAGCACCTTCGCGATAAATTGGGTTCAGCGTTTCAACCTTTCCTCATACGACTAACGGACGGTCGCAGCTTTGAAGTTCCGCATCCCGACTTCGTCGCCGTCGGCCGCGGATATCTCGTTCTTGTTGATCACAAGACAAACCGCTCACACACGATCGACGCTCTTCACGTTGTCTCGTTAGATACGCCCACCGACCAGCGTGCGGAAGGCGGCCGCTAGCTTGTGTCGATTGTAACTAAAACCGGCGATGACGGCGAGACCTGCCTGATGTACGGGCGGCGTCTGCCGAAACACAACCCGCGATCGGAAGCTTGCGGATCGGTCGACGAGATGACGGCGGCGTTAGGATTGGCCAGGGCAAACTGCCAGGACAAGTTTGTGGTCGATCAAATTCTGGCGGTGCAAAAAGATTTGATCAACGTAATGGGCGAGCTATCGACTTTGCCCGAGGATCGGGAACGCTATACCAAAGACGGTTTTCATCGCATCGATGCAAAAATGGTCGATCGCATCCACGGAATCATTGTTGATCTGGAAAAGGACAAGTCGCTTTATCCAAAGGATTGGGTGATTCCCGGTGCGAACATGGTCGCAGCGGCGCTTGATTTGGCCCGCGCGATTTGTCGTCGCGCGGAACGGCATGTCGCGATTCTTCTAGATCCAAACCCGGAAATTCTGCGTTATCTCAATCGATTATCCGATTTTTGCTGGATTCTCGCTCGCTTCACCGAAGCCGCTGAACGAAAGTCGCGCTAATATCAACTGATGAAGCTTTTAAGAATCATTGCCCTGTTCGTCGCACTGTCCATCAATACCCATGCAGCTGCGCCGGGCGAACAAATCCGGCCGGCAAACGCAATCGGTCCGGCTGGCGCGCCGGTATTAATCGAATTCTTCAGCGACTTGCAGTGCGCTCAATGCGCCCGTTACGAGCCGATTATAAAAAGCGTCCGAACCGAATTTGGCGATAAGACGCGATTGGTCGTTCGCCATCTGCCCCTGGCCGGCCACGAGCACGCCATGCTCGCAGCTTGCGCCGCCGAAGCAGCCGCCAATCAGCACAAGTTTTGGGAAATGATCGAAGCGCTTTACAAAACTCAATGGATATGGGCGAGGGCTCCCGCGCCGCGGGCGATCCTGGTCGACCAGGCGAAATCGATTGGACTCGACGTCGATAAGTTCCAAAAGGATCTCGACGACGAGACTCTTCGCGAACGAGTCAGCTTGGACCAGGAACGCGCCCGAGAAGTTGCAGTCAAGAGTGCGCCATCTGTTGTGATTAACGGACACAATCTTCCGAATTCGGAGTTCAATGAGAACGGCTTTCGCGCGGCGATTAAAGCTGCTCTCGATAAAGCCGCGTCCGCGCCCGCGGCCGTCACGGCCACGCCAGGCCAGGACGAAGAGTAACGTGTCAAAGCGGATCGCGATAATCGCGGTGGTTATCGGCTGTGTCGGGTTGGTGGATAGCGGTTACCTGACCATCAAGCACCTTCAGGGCAGCTATATCCGCTGCAGCGACGAATGCTCAGCCGTTTTAGGCAGCCGCTATGCCGAGGGAATCGGCGGCGTGCCTTTGGCTGGATTCGGTGCCATGGCCTATACAGTCGTAATCATCGCCGCGTTGGGGGCGGCCGCAGGCTTTCCGGTCGGGCGCGCAGTTTTGACCGTTATAACGCCCCTTATGGCCCTGGTAAGCCTTTGGCTGATTTACCTTCAGGCCTTTGTCATCCACGCTTTCTGTAAATACTGCCTGGCCTCGGCCGCCGCTTCGTTGATATTGGCCCTCCTGATCTGGGTGGAAAAGCGGTCCCCCAGGGGTCAAAACACCCGGGTAGTAAGGTGAAATTAGAGTTGCGGTTATCGGTTACCTGTAGCATCTTCCCCGTCCGCCGTTCCCCCTCTCCTGCGGCGGTTATTTCGTATGGCAAACACAGTTGAATTAGTGCCTGAGCTTTTGGAAGCGGGCGTGCATTTCGGTCACCAGACCAAGCGCTGGAACCCGAAAATGAAGCCGTTCATCTTCGAGGAACGGAACCAGATTTACATCATCAATCTCGACGAAACGGTAAAGCAGCTTCACCGCGCCACCGAGTTCCTCCAGGAAGTAGCCCGCCGCGGCGGCAAAATCCTGTTCGTCGGCACAAAGAAGCAGGCCCAGGAAGCAATTAAAGAGGCGGCCCTCGCTTGCGGCCAATTTTACGTAAACCAGCGCTGGCTCGGGGGGACCTTGACCAATTTGGCGACCATCCGCAAAAGCATCGGCCGGCTAAAATACATCGAGCAGATCGAGCAATCGCCCGAGTACAAAAAGATGGGCAAACAGGAACTGGCAGCTCTCAATCGCGAAGGGGCCAAGCTCCGCCGAAATCTCGTTGGAATTCTCGAGATGGCTCAGTTGCCCGATGCCATTGTGATCATCGACGTCACTCGCGAGCAGAACGCGGTCAATGAAGCGAAACGCCTCAACATCCCGGTGGTAGCGATCGTCGATACCAACGCTGATCCCGAAATGATCGATTACCCGATTCCAGGCAATGACGACGCGATCCGCGCGATTCGTATCGTGCTACAGAAGCTGGTCGACTCGATCGTTTCAGCCAGCGGCGAAGCCCGGATTCGCGAGCAAATCGAGATGGCCGGCGTTTCGGCTTAATCGCCATTTAACGATTTAGCGATTTAGAGATTTAACGAATGAGCACGAAAACCGCTATCGACCCTAAAATTGTTAAGCAGCTTCGCGAAAAGACCAACGCCGGCATGATGGATTGCAAGCGTGCTTTGGAAGAAGCCGGTGGCGATATGACCAAGGCCGAGACGATTTTGCGGACCAAAGGAATTGCCAGCGCGGGCAAAAAGGCTTCCCGCGTCACCAAAGAAGGAATTGTTGCTTCCTATATTCATCTCCAGGGAAAGGTCGGCGTTTTGGTGGAAGTGAATTGCGAAACAGATTTCGTGGCTAAGAACGAAAACTTTCGCAATTTCGTCAAAGACATCACTTTGCACATTGCGGCGGCGCACCCGCTTTACGTCAGCCGCGAAGACGTTCCTACTAGTCTGATCGAAGCCGAGCGCGAAATCTACAAGGCCCAGGTCACCGGTAAACCGGCCAACGTCGTGGAGAAAATTGTCGATGGAAAACTCGACAAGTTCTACAGCACGGTCTGTTTGCTTGAGCAGGGATTTATCAAAAATCCTGATGCCACAATCAAAGATTTGCTTAGCTCGAAAATTGCCGAGCTCGGGGAAAATATCCTCATCCGCCGATTTACCAGGTACTTAGTCGGCGAACCCCTTCCAAACGAAGCCTAAGCGTCAATTCTCTGTTGTAGCAGGCACCGACGGTGCCGGCATTGGGAATACCGCGGATTTCGCTGATTTACGCCGATAGAACCAATCAGAGAACCAAGCCCGTCAGTTCAGAAATCCGCGTCGGTCCGTGTAATCAGCGGTCAGCAGAATTGTCTGATGTTTTTTAGTTAACCGACAGGCTTCTGCCGGGCCAGGATTATCGCGTCTACAACGCCTCCGCCCCTTGTAACCGGCAGCGGTGGTGCCGGGCGCCGGGATCACCGATCCCGGCTACAGCCGCAACGCGAAATAGCTAGGCGCGAAGACGTTTGAAACAATTTTCGTTGAATTCTTTTTTCACACGCGCGTTGCAACGCCGAGATGCGTTCGTTTTTCGGGCGCAACGAACACACCCAGCTTGGGCAATAAGTCGGAGCGCACGGAACAAGAAGGAAACATCAAATCTGAGGAGAATATGAAGCTGGATACACTGAAGAAACTGTACGTCGAAGAACTACGCGACGTTTACAACGCCGAGCAGCAACTGGTAAAGGCGCTGCCCAAAATGGCCAAAGGCGCGTCATCGGACGAATTGCGTGAAGCTTTGGAAACCCATCTGGACGAGACCAAAGGCCATGTCGAACGGCTTGAGCAAATCTTTGAAGGACTGGACGAAAGTCCAAAGGGCAAAACCTGTAAGGCCATGAAGGGCCTGGTCGAGGAAGGATCGGAGATTCTGGAAGAGAAAGGCGAAGACTCCGTGCTCGATGCGGGAATTATCGCCGCCGCTCAAAAGGTTGAGCATTATGAAATTGCGACCTACGGCACCTTGCGGACCTGGGCCGACTTACTGAACCAGGACGAAGCCGCTGAACTGTTGCAGGAAACCCTCGATGAAGAGGGAGAGGCGGACAAAAAGCTAAACGATCTGGCCGAGGAAATCGTCAATCCCGAAGCACTTTTGGAAGACGAGGAAGAAGAAGCGACCGTGGGTAGTCGCAGGCGTTAACACAACGTGTGGTTGAAAATGGTTCGCCATCGCAGGCAGCAGGCTTGCGGTGGCGTTTCCGTTTTATCGCTCTCCCCCTTCCTTCTTCCTCTTCCTCTTAGTCTTAGTTTAGTTGCTCCGGGCTACGTCGCGACAAGTTCGGCGGATGAACGCTGACTTCGTCGGGCCAAATACTGGTTGGTGGGGCGACACTCCGTGGAGCCGTATCCAAATTGGGACATGGGATTTAACCGCGGATTTCGCTGATTTACGCCGATAAAACCAATTAAAAACCGAGCTCCTCAGTTCAGAAATCCGCGTCGATCCGCGGAATCAGCAGTCAAAGAATTGTCTGATGCCCTGCCGCTAGCTGCGTTTGGCAGCGCGTTGTAGCCGGCACCGGCGGTGCCGGCGCCGGAA